>Ga0210401_10000240_pt1 | contig 69701 bp, 59 predicted proteins | sample IncBWH32MmetaG_FD_150866 | JGI IMG/M metagenome (GOLD analysis project Ga0210401, IMG submission 150866) | Forest soil microbial communities from Barre Woods Harvard Forest LTER site, Petersham, Massachusetts, United States - Inc-BW-H-32-M | ecosystem: Environmental > Terrestrial > Soil >...
CTTGACCGCACCCTCCAGCAGCTCCATCATGCCTTGCGTGGTGGCGCGCCGGTCTACCAGATCGGGCGGCATCAGCTTGTCGGTGCTGAACCGGCGGATGGATAGCAGCGGGCCGTCGACGGCCAGCGGCGGAATGATGGCGTTCACACGCGAGCCATCGCTCAGCCGCGCGTCCACCATGGGCGTGGATTCATCCACGCGGCGCCCTACTTGGGAGACGATCTTGTCAATGATCCGCAACAGGTGCTGGTTGTCGCGGAAGCTCACCGAGGTCAGCTCCAACAAGCCCTTGCGTTCAATGTAGACCTGCTTATAGGTGTTGACCAGGATGTCGGAAATGGTGGGGTCCTGCAGGAGCGGCTCAAGGGGGCCCAAGCCGAAAACTTCGTCCAGGACTTCATCGCAGATCTGTTGCTTCTCCAGCGAGCTGAGCAGCGTCGGCTCGGAGTCGATGAGCGAGATCAGGGCCTGGCGAACTTCACTCCGCACGCGCTGGTTATCGATGGTGGCCAGCGCCTCCAGGTTGATCTTGTCCACCAGCTTGCGGTGGAGGGTAAACTTCAGTTCTTGGTATTCGGGCTTGAGTGCGCCCTTGGATTTGCCGCCATTCTTCAGGAGTCGCTGCTCCCAGCTGATCTGCGGCGTCGATTTGGTTTCAAGGTTCGGGAACATAAAAAGCGTTTACTAAACGGCCGAAGGTACCGCCTTCAAATCGGTGATGGCGGGCTTTTTCTTGTCATTTGCTCCGCGGCCGCAAAGCCGTTCCGCCAAGCTCTGGATGGCCTTGCCCAGCTCGCAGTGTCCATCCACCGGCTGACCCAGAGTTACGGCCCGGTGCAGAGAAAAATAGTCGTTAGGAATGCGCGAATGAACCGGGCAGTTAAACAGTTTTTCGAAGTCCGCCCCACCGATCTCATCCCGCTTATTGATGCGGTTCACCATGATCTGAAAACGATCCTTGGGAAAGCCCAACTGGTCGAGCAGATTGACCGCCTTGCGCGCCAGATGGAGGCTGGGCAGTTCGGAGGTCGAGACCAGGAAGGCCCGATCGGATTCGGAGACCGTCATCAAGCTCAAGCGTTGGAAGACCACGGGCAGATCGATGACCACCCAGTCATAATTCAGGCGCACGTATTCCAATACGGCGTGCAGGCGGGAAGCGTCCACGCCACCGGCATAGGCGGTCTCTGGGGCCGGAAGAATATCGACGCCGTCGGCAGCGGCCACGAACGAGGGCCACAGGCTGTCGTTCAAATGGTCAGCGGCCTCGAGCGCATCCAGCAAAGACTTGGTATGGCTCAGCTTCAGGTAGAAACCGATCATTCCGCCCATCAGATCGAAGTCGGCCAGCAGCACATGTTGCGAAGTGGTTCTGCGCAACGCGAAGGCCGTCTGAGCGGCTAGCGTCGAGGCACCCGAGCCGGGCTTGGCGCTGGCAAAGGCAATGATCGTTCCGGGCTTAGCATCATCGGCGGGTTCAGGCTGGAGGAGGCGCCGGAGGCGCGCGACAGCTTCGGTCTGGGTCTCCGGATCGAAGGGCGCATAGAGGAATTCGCTGGCGCCCATTCGCAACGATCGGAGGATCGCATCGGAATCGTTGCGGAGGTGCAGGCCCACTACATGAGTTTGCAGATTCAGCGCGTTCACGCCGCGGATCAACTCGCAGGCCACATCCAGATCGCTGACCAAGTCCAGGAGTATGACGTCGGGCTTGGTTTGACGCAGCCGAATTTCGAGCGTCTGCAGGGACGGATAGGACTTGAAATCGGACAGAATCTGGAAGGCGCGGGTGCGCTCGATAGCCAGCGAGAACTGGCCCGCCAACTCGCGGTTTGGTACGACCGATAAGGCTGTCAGAACCGGTCCGCGGGCTGTCATCGAATGCTCCTCATGGCTTTCCGTCCGAGGTGTTGCACGTCCTACTTGGACCTCCCGCCGGTCTTCGGTTGAGTTGCGAACGGATCAGAAGCGGGCGTGGGTGTGATCATAAAATCGCGAGGCATGGCCGGCATTGGCTTGGCCTCTCCGGGCTGCAGCGGCATTGTGACCTCGGGCGTCACGACTACGATCAATTCCGTGTTGGTTCGATTCACGTCCTTGCTCTTGAAGAGATTGCCGAGTATCGGCAGACTAGCCAGACCAGGAATGCGCGAGACGGTCTCGGTCAGACGGTTGTCAATCAATCCGGCAATCACAAAGCTCTGACCTTCGCCCAGCTCGATATTGGTTTCCATCTTGCGCGAGGACAGCGCTGGGATTGTAAATCCGTTGAAGGATAGGGCATTGGCGAAGTCGAGCGAGGAGACTTCTGGCTTTACATACAGGCGGATGGTATTGTTTTCGGTGACTACCGGATTAAAGGTGAGCCGAACGCCGAATTCGCGGAACTGAATCGTTACCGCTCCCGAGTTTGCTCCGCCTTGCAGAACTGGAATGGGAAACTCGCCGCCCACCAGGAAGCTGGCCTCTTTGCCGCTGGTAGTGACCAGATTAGGCTCCGCGAGAATCTGCAGGATATTGCGTTGCTGGAGGGCTTTGATCAGCGCCGCCAGGTTGAGATCCGGCCGAAAAGCGAAGATGTTGAGGGCGTTGGAAATCGAAAAGGGCGTAGTCGCTCCGCCTCCGATAGTACTGGGTGGACTGGAAGCGGTAAACTGACCAGTCGACACGCTGCCGATCGTGTTGGTTGCTCCGGTGGAAACCAGATTTATGCCGAACGACATCGAGGCAGTCCGGTCCAGCTCGGCGAATCTCACGCGCAAAAGAATCTGCTTGTCGACAGGGGACGCGACCTGAAGATTGTTGACGACCGTCTTAGCGAAGGGGGTGGCCAGCGCAGTCGCCCGATCCGAGGAGTCCTTGGTGGAAACGCGACCAGTCAGTGACAGAGACTCCCGTGAGGATTGGATGTGAATGTCTTCCTTGGGAAAGGTATCTTTCAACAGTTTGCGGAGCGGCTCCAGATTCTGCTCCACGGTGATGTTGTAGAAATTGCGCTGGCCGGCTTTGCTCCAGACCACCAGGGTCACCGTTCCGAAGGATTTGCCGTGAACTAGCACTTCCCGGCCGGTAACCGGAGAGGCGTCCACGATCTCGGGATTGCTAGTGGAGATTCGAGAGATGTCGGCCGGATAGTCAATGACAATGCTCTTTCCGACGGTCAATCTCACATCCTCCGGGCCGCCTTGGGCTGAGGCGGGAGAGGCGGCTGCCAGAACCAGCAGCGCCGGCGTTAATAGTACGAAGAACAGTCCATTTCTGCGTTGCATGGTTACTTATCCTCTCGGCGGTTCGCGCCCACGGTTTCAACGGTCTTGGTAGTTCCGCGGATCACCACGATTTGATCCGGCGGCGGAGGAGGCGGCGGCGGGGCAACGGCAACGGCGACGGGCTGCGGACGAGGCCGCGGCGCAGGAGCAGCCACCGGCTGCTTGTGTACCGCTCGAGCGCCGTATAGCTCGCTCACCTCGCGGCCCGCTGTCTTTTCGATGGTCTGGTCGCTGCCGTTCCGCAGAACCAGCTGAATGCGACCTTCGGTATTGGCGAGCGTCAGGGTTTCAGCCTGTTCGGGCGTGGCCAGCAATGTAACGGTGGCGGCCTGAATGGCATTGCCCCGGGCGTCGGCCTGAATAGCCGTTCCGGCGGAAAGGACCACCATGTTCTGAAGAACGGTAGCGGTGATGGTTCCATCGCTATTGGGCGGGCGCCCGGTCACCAGAACGTCCACTCTCATTCCGGGCAGCACGAAGCCGGAAATGCCGGTGACATCGTTGACGCGCACCGTAACGGCTCGCATACCTACCGGAATGATTGGCGCCAGGCCCAAACCGCTGCCCCGCACGGCCAAGCGGCCTTCGAGAACCGGCTCATCGATCAAAATATTGCTGATCAGCGGGCGGTCGATGACCTCCTCGGCCTTGCTAAAGGCGCCTTTGGGGAACTGCGCCGTTGGGACCTTGGCAATCTTGATGTCCGCCGGCTTGACAGTTGTGCCCACCGACAATGGCCGGGCTGCCAGCACGACGTCCTTGGTTTCGCTGTTTTCCGCCTTCGGTTTTGCGCCGGCCCGCGCCGTCATCTGATAAAAAACGCTCGAAATCACCAGCGCGAACAGCAGGCTCACGCCCAACACGGTCAAAAATCTACGATCCATATCCTTCTCTCCTGCATCCCTTACCAGGAACCGGAATGCAAAATCGCCCTCATGTCTTTGGAACCAGACTCAGCCACACTCCGGCCGCGATGGCTGGAGCGTACGGGATGGACTCTCGCCGAGTGCTTAGCGTTGAGCCCGAGGCCGGGATTTCGGTTGCAGAAACCCGCTGCCTTCCGGTCCAGAATCTTCGAAGCTGACTGGCCGCGATCACTGCCACCGCCATCAGTCCGCCACATCCGGCCGTCCACAAGGCGGCCTCCAGAAGCTGTCTGACTCCCAGGACGGCGCCAAAACCGGCCATCAACTTCACATCTCCTCCGCCCATGCCGCCGAGCAGGTAGAAAATCAAGAAAACCACAGCTCCCATGACGGTCCCCAGCAGCGCCGAGCCGGCTCCGCGCCACCCGCTTTCGACCGTTTGAAGGATCAACCCCGCCGCAAAGGCCGAGCAGGGGATCCAGTTGGAGATCTGGCGCCGCGCCAGATCGTCCACTATAGCGGCGATTCCGACTACACCCGCAATCCAGCATTGCGCCGTCACCGGCTGCTCCCTTTTCCGAAATGCTTGGCTCGCGATGGCATGTTTGCCTCTTGCAGGGGTGTTCCGCCGTTAAACCGTTCCGCGCTCCCGAATCGCTCGGCCTTGAAAAGCAGCGGCGCCAGAAAACCGGCTTGCAGTGCGAACTCAGCTAATGCTTTGCCGGAAGGCAACCGCCAGTTTCCGGCGTCCAGCCACTCCATTGGCATGCCGGGCGGTATCCCCATTGGCATACCAGACATACCCAGCCTTTCCGCAACTCGCCGATTTGAACCTTCGAGGTTCAGCTTGGTTCTCATGCCCGTCCGTCTCCTGCTCTATTGGTTCGGCAAAATGGGAGGTTTTCATTAGCGTCGCGCCGGGTTTTCTTTAGTACGGTGGGTGCTGGGGTGGGGGGTGAATTTACTTAGTCGGATTGGCTTTGTAAACGTAGACGGCGAAACAGAATAGCGCGGCTATCATCTTTGATTACTTGCCAGGAAGGGTCGAGTTTCAACATCTGAGCGAGCGGCCAGTTCACCGGCAGAAGAGCCACCTGGAAGCCTCGACGGTCTAGGATAGCCTGCCAGTCATACGAGCCTTGGAGTAGGTGTAGGTACTCGGTACCGAGAGATTCACCGTAGAAGTCGCTTCGCCCGTCTATAAATACCTTCTGATGCGGATAGAAGGAGTAGATGATATAGTCGCCCCACTGGTCGGTTGTCAGAAGCCGGCCGGACTCAAGGACCTTAGCATTCTCATGCACGATGGCGACGGGAAAAGCTTCGCTCGGGAAGTCGTGGGGCCACTGAATCGGCGCGCCGATGAACACCAGCGCGACAATCACCAGGACTGGCCAAACGCTGGTGCGAGTGAAGTTGGGCGTCAAGTCCTGGCCCATTTGATGCAGAATGCTCAGGATCGACGATTTTTTGCGCCAGGCAGCCATGGTCTTCCAAGCGGCACTCAGCTCGGAAGCGATCAACGGGGCGGTTACGGCAACGTAAAGTGGTGCATGCCTTAGGCTGGTGAGCGACGAGTGCGCCAGAAACAACAACCACAGCGCCTCTGTCACGCGCTGCTTCCGCAAGAATAGTCCGGACAGAATCAATCCGCCTATCAGCAGCGCTTCATACTGGAACTGGCCTTCGGAGCGGAACGTCGGTGCTTGAAACTCCTGAACGAGATCCTTGACCCAATCCGCCCGCAGGTATTCGATGATGTGGACGTGCAAGGCGAAGCCGTATGGATTTACCAGCGTCGCAGCCGAGCAGGCGCCTAAGAGCACCGCATATCGGCGAGCCGACGGCCAGCGCGGGCGGCCGAGCTGCGCTTCGATCACACTGCCTAGCACCAGCAGCGCGAGGCACACGATGAATACCAGAAAGCCGCCATGCAAGTTTGCCCACAGCATCGTGATGGGGACGAGGAGCCAGATCCAGGGCGTATTCTTGCGGCGGTCCGCTTCCACCAGCCAAAGGGCGGCCGGCAGCAACAGCAAGGTAAATAGATGCGGCCGCGCCAGAAAGTGCACGGATGAGCCGCCTACCGCAAACAAACAGAGGAAGGCCGCCAGCAATCCGTTGGCTCCTCGCCAGACCGCGTATCGCAGCAGCACGGTGGCGAAAGCTGTGATGAGGACCGCCGCAAAAAGCACGATCGCCTTCAGCCCGCCGATCCTGAATAAAATCCCGAACAGCAAGTCGCTCAGCCATTCCCATGCAAACCAAGATTGTCCGACCTTCGAGAAGGAAAAGAGATCCTGAGTAGGCACGGCACGGTGCGCCAGGATGTACTCTCCGGTGCGGATATGCCAGCCTGTATCGCCATCCATCAGTAGCGCCTTCCATCCGTTCGACCCGCACACAAACAGCCATGCCAGCAGGGCAATGAAGAAACAGTCCGAGAATGATGGCACCCAGGTCCGGATCCAGGGTGTCAATTCGAGGGGAGCGTGTTTGGGGATGGATGGCGATACGTGCGCCGGTCGAAGTGAATGAGTCGAACTTGCCAAAAGATACGCCCTACGAATTCAAAATCCGGGCCTTGGAAGGGCCTTTCAGTTGATCGACCACTTCGCCCGCCTGCTTTAGCAATGGCGCAAAGACGTCAGGACGTGCCAGTGTTGACGGCTTCTTTGGACTGGGTGTCGGTGCCCGCCAGCTCACGCCCATGGACGGCCAAAGCCAAGCGGTCTTTCAAACCCGTTTTCTCGAAAATGTGCATCAGGTGAACTTTGACGGTTCCAGCCGTGATATGCAGATTTTCAGCGATCTGTTTGTTCTTCATGCCCCTGCAGATCAGCCGAACGACTTCCTTTTCCCGGGGGGTGAGGCGGGAGGCTTCTTTGCGCTGGATGAACTGTGTGACATGCTCGGAGTCATCCATCCAGATTTTTCCGGCTCCCACCTCGCGCAGGCACTCGATCAGCTTGGCTACCGGAAGGGTCTTTTTGAGGATGCCGCGAACGCCCATCTGCAGCGCGCGAAAAGCTTCCATTTCGGGCAGGTCTACCACCCACAGCACGACGTGCGAGGGAACGGAGGCGGCTTTCAGGCCGGTTACCAGCCGGATGGCGGGTGCGAGACCGGCGCTCAAGTCTACTAATGCAATGTCTGGCCGAAGGCTGCTAATCGCGTCCAAAGCATCGGTAATTTTCGACACCGTGCCGGCCAGCACTAGATCATCACAAACCCCCAGGACCTTTTCCAGTCCTTCGATGGCGACGGGCTGTGCTTCACACGCGAATACTGAGATCGACGACACCCTTTGACCTTTCAATGTCCTATCGGCGGGTCTGGAACTCAAAGATAGGTACTAAGGTCTTTGCGAGAGCACGCGCCAGGTGGCGTCCACCTGCCGGCGATAAACTACAGAATCATTTCGGCCGTCCGGGCGTCCCATCGGTGTAATTTCCAAAAGGGCTATTGCCGTTCACCCTATCGCACGCGATAAATTAGTAAGTGGTGCAACTTCTCTCATTCCCGTTTTCGGAAATGCCGAAGTTCACCGTTACCTCGGCCATCGACATCTTGGTGGTGGCGATTCTCATCTACCAACTTCTGCTGATCATTCGCGGCCGGCGCGCCATCCATATCCTGATTGGCATCGGGATGCTGGTTCTGATTTATTTCGTAGCCATCTGGGCGAAGCTGGAAGTCTTGCGCACCATTCTGGCGACGCTCGCCCCCTATACGGCGATCGCGCTGATCGTGATGTTTCAATCCGAGCTGCGGCGCATGCTGGCGCGCCTGGGCCGCCGGCCATTTCTGGGAGTCACTCAGCTGGAGCGGCGCGAGCTGACGCAAGAGGTGCTGCTGGCGATCGCTCACCTGGCGCAGAAGAGAATCGGAGCGCTGATTGTATTGGAACGGAAGTTAGGGCTGCGAACCTTTGTGGAGAGCGGTGTGAATCTGGATGCCGCGGTCTCGCGCGACCTGTTGTGCTCCATCTTCCATCCCGGCGGAGCGCTGCACGATGGCGCCGTCATTATTCAAGGCGATCGCATTACAGCCGCCGCGTGCTTTCTCCCGCTCACTACCAATCCGCTGCTGATCACCGAACTGGGAACGCGGCATCGGGCGGCGCTGGGAATCACCGAAGAGTCGGACTGCATGGCCGTGGTGGTGTCCGAGGAAACGGGAAGAATCTCGATCGCGGCATTTTCAGAAATCGAGTTGGATGTTCCGCTCGAACGCGTAGAGCGATTGCTCACGGGGCGCCTGGAGCGCAGCGATATGCGGACCTCGGCGGCGGTGACCCACGGGGCGTCAACGGTCAGCGAGTCGAGTTTTGACCGGTCATGAAGCATTTCTTCACGCACAATGCCGGGTGGAAGCTGCTCTCGCTGTTGATTGCCGTCACTCTGTGGATCGCGGTGGCGCGGGAGCCGGAACTTGCGACTTCGCTCTCGGTGCCGGTCCAATTCAAGAACATTCCTGAGGATCTGGACATCGGAGCCAATGTGCCGGAGCGGGCGCATCTGGAAGTTCGCGGGCCCTCGGGCCGGCTTTCGCGCGACAATTTGGCCGATATCGCGCTGATTCTCGACCTCGCCGACGCCCACCCCGGCGAGAGGAGTTACACCATCCATCCCTATAACTTCAATCTTCCTTCGGGGGTGATCTTTTATCGCACCGTGCCCACGCAGATCACCTTGACTTTCGATCATCTGGCCTCGCAAAACGTGAAGATCTTCCCGCGATATTCGAAGCCGCCTCAGCCCGGCTATCGCGTCCGGGCTTACGTGCTGGAGCCGGAGAACATCCGGATTCGCGGGCCCCAGGAGCGGGTAAAGAGAATCGATCGCGTGTGGACCGATCCAGTGGATCTGAGCGGCGTCGTCAGCTCGGCCGAATTCCATACTCACATCAACGTCGGCGATGCGCAAGTGCGGCTGGATACGCCCACCGCGATCACGCTCAAGGTAACACTGGAACGAACCGCGCCCCAGGAACCCGAGTAATGGCGCGAACGCTGTTCGGAACGGATGGGATTCGCGGCGTCGCTGGAGAATATCCGCTAGACCCCAAGACCGCCAACGCGGCTGGCATAGCGTTGGGCAAATGGGTGCTCCGATCGAAACAAGAGCCGCGAGTCGTGATCGGTATCGATACCCGTGAATCCGGGCCCTGGATCGCGGCGGAGGTCGTCGGCGGACTCGAAAGCCAGGGCGTGTCCGTGAACTTTGCGGGCATCACCACCACGCCGGGCGTAGCATACCTGGCTAAGACCGGACCGTTCGCCGCGGGTGTCATGATCTCGGCCTCGCACAATCCGTACCAGGACAACGGCATCAAGCTGATTGGGCACTCCGGCTACAAGCTGCCTGACCAGCAAGAAGAGATTCTTGAGACCGAGATCTTCGCGCTGCTGCGCGCCGGTGCGGAGCCTTCCCCCACCAAGCTTCAGGTGGATACTGGTCTCGATCGCACTTACATTCAACATCTGGCTTCCACGCTGCCCCAGGGTCTGCGCGGATTGCGGATCGTGTGCGACTGCGCCAACGGTTCAGCGTCGGCTTTGGCGCCGGAGCTATTCGAACGGCTGGGCGCGCGTGTAACGATGACACATTGTGCTCCCGATGGCCGCAATATCAATCTCAACTGCGGGTCCCTGCATTTGGAAGTGCTGCGGTCGGTAGTGTTGGCCGAATCGGCTGACGTTGGCGTAGCGTTCGACGGTGATGCTGATCGCGCGCTTTTTGTTTCGCGATCCGGCAAGATCGTCGATGGCGACGGGGTGTTGCTGGTGACCGCTCGTTATCTGAAGGACCAGGGCCGGCTTGGCGGCGTCGAAGGACCGCCCACGGTGGTTGCCACAGTGATGTCGAATCTTGGTCTGGAACGGGCGCTGGCCACACATGGAATCCGATTGATTCGAACGCCGGTGGGCGATAAATATGTGCTCGAAGAGATGATTCGAATTGGCGCGGTTCTGGGCGGCGAGCAGTCCGGCCACGTCATCTTTCATCGATTCGCGACCACCGGAGACGGAATGCTGACGGCGCTGCGCGTCTTCGAAGTCATGCGGGCGTCGGGCATGGGCTTGGACGATCTGACTAGAGAATTGCAGATTTATCCGCAGCTCTTGGTCAATGTTCGGGTGCGCGAGCGGAAGCCGCTTGAGGATCTGCCTGCCGTGAAGGCGGCCATTCGTGATGCCGAAAAGTCTTTCGGCGATTCCGGACGCGTGCTGGTGCGGTTCTCAGGGACGGAGCCGCTGGCGCGCGTCATGGTGGAAGGTCCTGATCTGGAGCGAGTGGAAAAGTTCGCCAACCACATCGCATCTGAAATCCGGGCAGAGTTAGGGGGAGAAATAGTCAGGTGAAGACTCTATTATTTGTGGCACAGACATTCTTGTCTGTGTTGCTTGCCCAAACTCCCAAGCCCAAACTTCCCGGCGAGGATTGGGTCGCGTTATTCAACGGCAAGGATCTGACGGGCTGGGTCAACATCGGCAAGGAGAAGTGGGACGTTGATGGCGGCGCCATCCATGGCCAGGCCGTGACCCAGGGTTACGGCTACCTGCGAACAGAGAAGAACTTCAAGGATTTCCACCTGTCGCTGCGATTCAAATGCGAAGGCGACGGCAATAGTGGTGTCTTCTTCCATGTCGAGTTCAAGCCCGGGACGGCGGACGTCGTGCAGGGGCCGCAATTTGAAATCGACTGCAACATCGGCCACCACTCGGGCGGCGTTTACGATGTCGGACGCCAGTGGCTGGTTTGGCCGGCGCCCGAGAATGAAACAGTTATCCGCCCGGATGACTGGAACGAATATCTGCTCAAGGTGGAGGGCAACCGCTACGTTGCACGGCTGAATGCAGTCCAGATGGTGGACTACACCGACCCTAAGCCCTTTGGCGCGGATGGTGGGATCGCGCTGCAGCTGCATTCAGGCGGCCGGGGAAATATGCGATTCAAGGACGTCCTGATCCGAGATTTGTCGAAGCGTTAAACCCGTGGAGCATCGCCTCTTCTATTGCGACCATTACACCATCCCGCTCCCGGCCGGCCACAAGTTTCCGATGGCGAAATACCGGATGCTGCGAGATCTGCTCGCTAACGACGGCCGCTTCCGCTTCGAGGCGGCTCCTTTTGCAGAGCCCGCCGTCATCGAACTCGCCCACGACGTGGCTTATGTCCGCGATTTTCTGAACGGCGCCATCGCCAGCGCCGCCCTACGCCGCATCGGGTTTCCCTGGTCGGAAGCGCTGGTGAAGCGCACCCTGGCATCGGTGGGAGGAACGCTGAGCGCCACTTGCGATGCCTTCGATTCTGGCTGGGGAGGCAACCTGGCCGGTGGAACGCATCATGCCTTTCGCGCCGAAGGCGCTGGCTTCTGCGTGTTCAACGATATCGCGGTGGCCATCCAGTGGCTACGCGCCAAACAACGCATTCAGCGCGCCGCCGTGATCGACCTGGACGTGCACCAGGGCGACGGCACCGCGCAGATTTTCGAAGCTGACCCCAGCGTCCTCACGCTATCGATGCATGCGAAATCCAATTTTCCCTTCCGCAAGCAGCGCAGCAAGATCGACATCGAGTTCGATGACGGCACGGCCGACCCGGAATATCTAAGTGCGCTTGATGGCGTTCTTCCGCGCGTTTTCGCGTTCCGTCCCGACATCGTTTTCTATCAATCCGGCGTGGATGCACTGGCTTCCGACATGCTTGGTCGCCTGGCGCTCACGCACGCAGGACTTAAGGAGCGAGACCGTCGCGTGCTGGCCGCTGCCAGTGCCAATGGGATCCCGATTGTCATTACACTAGGCGGCGGATATTCCCGGCCGATCGAGTTGACGGCGCAAGCTCACGCCAATACGTTCCGCACGGCTTGGGAGATTTTTTCTTGATCACACTCGACAACATTCGCACCGCCCGCGAGCGCATCGCAGGACGGGTGACCAGAACACCGCTGGTATCGAGTTCGACATTAAGTGCGCGCCTGGGGACCCAGGTCTTTCTAAAGCTGGAGCTATTTCAAAAAACAGGCTCATTTAAAGTACGAGGCGCATTTAATAAGGTGCTGAGTATTCCGGAAAAGCATCGCGGGCGCGGTTTGGTGGCGGTAAGCGGCGGAAATCATGCGCAGGCGGTCGCATACGTCGCACGCCAGCTTGGACTGCCCGCGTTGATTCTCATGCCGCAGAGCACCCCGCGAAATTATATCGATGCCACTCAAGGCTACGGCGCGGAAGTGGTCCTGGTGCCGAGCGCGGCGGAAGCGTTCGACAGAATCGCCGGATACGAAGGTCAAGGCTGGACCTCCATCCATCCCTTCGACGACCTGTTGGTGATGGCCGGACAAGGAACGGTGGGGCTCGAGATTATCGAAGATGAGCCGGAAGTAACCGACGTGGTGGTGAGCATCGGCGGTGGCGGCTTCATCGGTGGCGTGGCCACGGCTGTGAAGTCGCTGAAGCCGGGCGCGCGGATATGGGGGGTTGAAACCGAAGGCGCGAATGCCATGTCTCAGGCCTTCGCCCAGGGCCAGCCCGTCCGGCTTTCCGCCATAACTTCCATCGCCCGGACTTTGGGCGCGCCATCTGTCTCGGCAGTAACCCTTGCGCTAGCGCAAAAGCACCTCGAAAGCGTCACGGTGGTGCCTGACTCGGAAGCGGTCAGCGCGCTGCGGTTTCTGCTGGAGCGGGCGAAAGTGCTGACCGAACCCGCGGCGTCGTGTACCCTGGCGGCAGCCGACAGATTGCGCGACCAGTTTCGCCCCGATTCCCGCGTGGTTCTGGTGCTCTGCGGCGGCAATACCGGGGTCAGCGATCTGTGCGGCTACCAAATCTGAGTTGGTAGCACGATTGCTGTATCCTCCGAGTCCAATGACATTCGAGCCCCTGGGGATCCAATGGATTCAATCGTTTAGCGGAAGGCCAACAATGGCCCCTCACTATCCCACCATGAAGAATCTACCCAAGCAAAATCCCCCCTTGGAAATTATTACCCGCTTTGGCGATGCCGTGCGCGTCACGTTAGATCGCCCCTCCAAGGCCGAGCTTGGTCTTCCCCTAGAACGACAGGGTTGCCCAGGGGCTCACTCCACTGCAGTGTTTCCGCCTGTTTGAGCTAGTTCCCCTCCATTAGCTATCGGGTTACGTGAAAACACCGATCTTTGCTAAGTGCTTTCCCGATTTGTCACTTAACGGCTGAATGTTAGACTCAGTGGACATTCATGCCGACCAAACTCTTGGCTTTTGCGCTCATTTCGACAGCCGCGCTTGCTGATATTGTCAATATTTCGCCGACTTCGTTGTATTTTGGCAATCAATTCGTGGGTTCACGAAGTTCTCAGCCAGTCACGCTGACCAACTCGACCAAGAAACTTCTGAATATCGGCAGCATCACGGCCACGGGTAACTTCTTCGTGTCCGGGAACCCGTGTGGAACCACGCTCGCGCCCGGAGCCCAATGCGTGTTTTACGTCGTTTTTGGACCGGTGACGGCGGGTGCGCAGAGTGGCATTGTCAGCGTGAACGATGACGCCAGTGATTCACCCCAGAAAGTAAAACTCTCTGGAACGGGTATCGCCATCGTGCTAAGTTCCATTGCTGTCGCGCCATCAACGTCCACAACTCCCCTAGGATTGACCCAGCAATTCACCGCGACAGGGTTGTATAACGACGGCACGTCTCAAGATTTAACGAGTGCGGCTGCCTGGAGTTCCGCCCCACTTTCCGTTGCGAGTGTCAATGCCACCGGATTGGCTAGCGCCCTGGCTCAAGGTTCAGCCGGAATTACTGCATCGGTGGGAGGGGTAGTTGGCTCGGCCACGCTTGCGGTGGGTCCGCCGGTGTTGGTATCGATGTCCGTGTCGCCGGCGTCTGCGACGGTGAAAAAGGGGGCTTCGCTGCAGTTGGCAGCGACCGGGATCTACTCCGATCACAGCACTATCAACATAACGGCGACCTCGCAATGGAGTTCGCTCTCGCCGGCGATCGCCACGGTCAATGCTTCGGGGCTTGTGTCCTCAGTGGCTCCCGGAACCGCGGCCATTCGCGCATCTTACGCGAACTTGAACGCCACGTCCACGATAACGGTGCCGCAACCAGTACCTGTCAGTGAGGCTATACTCCCCAAAAGCGTTTTCGTCCCAATGAGCACGCCGCAGCAGTTTAGCTGCCAGGTCACTTATGACGACGGCAGCACGGCTAACTTTACTTCTCTTGCGTGGGCTTCTTCTCTGCCGGCCGTTTGTTCGGTTGACTCCAGCGGATTGGCGACCTGCGTTAACTTGGGCACGGTAACCGTCACAGGCAACCTGTGTGGCAACGCATCCGCGCGGCTGGATAGTCCAATTACCGAGCCACGAAACAACATGAGCTCTCCCCGCTATGCACACACCGCCACGCTTCTAGCGGATGGCCGCGTGATCGTCGCCGGTGGATATGCAGGTTACTTCAGCTCCGTTCTCGCGTCCGCGGATTTGTTCGATCCCTCCACGCGTATGTTCAGTCCCACCGGCAGCATGACGAGCCCTCGCTCAAACCACACGTCCACTCTGCTTCCTAACGGACAAGTTTTGATCGCCGGCGGCTTTTCCGCCACGGCCGAGCTATCCTCTGCTGAACTTTTCGATCCCACAACGGGCCTCTTCACTCCCACTGGAAACCTCAACATCGCGCGTCAGGGCCATACTGAAACTCTGCTTCAGAACGGAACGGTGCTCATCGCTGGAGGTGATGTAATCATGGCCGAACTCTACGATCCTGCCTCCGGAACGTTCACGCAGACGGGCAGCATGTCGGTTCAAAGGTACAAGGGAACCGCAACTCTGCTGGGCAATGGCAAGGTTCTATTCACCGGCGGCACCGACGGCTCTGGCGCCTATACCGCAACCGCGGAGCTGTTCGACCCGTCCACCGGAACCTTCTCTGCAACGGGTTCCATGAGCGCAGCCCGTGCCTATCACACCGCCTCGCTGCTCAACAACGGTGCGGTATTCATCGCAGGCGGCTACGACGGAACGAACACGTTGGCCTCGACTGAGACCTACGACCCGGGTAGCGGAGTTTTCACGCCAGCCGGTCCTCTGTTCACAGGGCGCAACGCTCATGCCTCCACCGTGCTCCCGAGCGGTAAAGTGCTCGTCTCCGGTGGCGAGAATCAGACTGGATATCTGAACGGCGGCGAGATATTCGATCCGGCTTCCGGCACGTTTGTCATGCCCGGTATTCTGGGAACGTTACACTATCCAGGGCCGGGTCCTGAACACACTGCTTTGCTTTTGAGCAACGGTCAAGTACTCATTACCGGAGGGTTCTTTCGGGGCGTTGCGCTGTTAGGGGCCGAGCTTTTCGTGCCCCAGCAGTAGCGGCCCCCCGCGCTATTCGATGTTTTCGACGTGCCAGCCGTCGTCGTAACGCTCGAACGTAACGTGGACCATTTTGCCCTGCTTCCGGGTGGTGGTCGCGAGCATGGAACCGGGCGATTCGATGGAATCGAAGGCGTCTTCGAACTCCTGAAAAAGCGTGCTGGGCTCAAAGGTCATGCGAACGTCGGCGGAAGCACTATTCGAGCCGGTACGCTGGATGGCGACGATAGCGGCGGGCACCCAGCGGCCGGCCACCACGGAAAGATCGGTCACGCCGTTCTGGGTAAGCGTGTCGCCGGCAGGACCTGGCTCGCAGACCGCCCCCACCGAAGTAGTTTGACACTGGATCACGTGAGCGTCGATTAGCCGCTGATAGGCCTGCACCACCTTGGGGTCCTGATTCTCGAAACGCGGCGAGGCGCTGATGCTGGTCCGCACCGGATCGGCAGCTCTTTCCCGCAACAGGTTGATGGCGGTTTCATAGTCCAGCATCGCCCCGCCACACGCAGTTAGGCACAACATCACAGCCGGCACAACTAACCTGGAATGCATCGGGACCCGCCTCACGGATATTTCTATCATAATGATCGGCGCCGGTCTCTGGAAAAGGGCTTTTTGAGCGGAATTAATAGGTGCGGTTCCGCCCTAGTTCCGACGTTAAACCTTCATATTACTTACTAACGCCTAGCCGATAAGCAGGTAGATGGGGAAGGTGTTAGCCAATCCGGCCCGAGGACGGAGCTTCGCTTACGCTGCTCTTTCTCTTGGCTTGCTTGCTGTACGGGTTCCCCTTGGCCGAGTCACCTGGGTGGGGAATGCAGAACTCCACACGTTCCTCGAAGTCATTGCTACTGTCCTGGCACTGGTTATCGGCGCGATGGCGCTGGTACGTTATTACAGCCAAAAGACCGCCTCCTACCTGATTCTGGGAAGCGGTTTTCTGGGCGCGGCTTTGCTGGATGGTTTTCACGCGGTGGTCACTTCGTCGTTTTGTACCGGGTGTACGCCAACCTCGCTCAGTGCTTTAATACCCTGGACGGGGGCGTTATCGCGGCTTTTCTTGTCGGCATTGATGTGCGCCAGTCTGCTCATTTGGCAAGGTGGGATCCATGACCAGCCGGAGGCGGGCAGCCGGGAACGCAAGGTCTACCTGCTGGTGGGCGGTTGGACGCTAGCCAGCTTCATATTTTTTCTGTGGGTTCCGCTTCCGCAGGCTTACCAGTCGCAGTGGGCGGTTCATCGGCCGGGCGAACTGATGGCGGGAATCTTCTTTGCAATTGCCGCCCTGGGTTACTGGCGCAAGGGGGACTGGAAAATGGATGGATTCACACACAGTCTGGTCCTGTTCCTGATTGTCGAAGCACTAGGCCAAGCGGTTTACATTCCCTTTTCCGCACGACCTTTCGATGCTTTCCACTTGGCCGCTCACATTTTGAAGATTCTGGCCTACACCTTGGTCTTGACCGGCTTATTCCTGAGCACGTATGCGATTTTCCGCGCCCGGGCGCAGGCGGTCCATAGTCTGACGCGCGCCAACGAATCGTTGGCCATAGAGATCGAAGAACGCCAGCGCGCCGAACGCGCACTTCAGCAATCGCGCGATGACCTGGAGTCGCGTGTCGCCGCCCGCACCGCCGATCTGGCCGAGCAAGCCGGCCTAGTGGCGCTTGTTTCGGAAATCGCTATCGTGTTGACCGAAGGCGATTCCGTTGAGAAGACCTTGCAGCGTTCCGCCCGGCTCATGGTCCACTTTCTGGAGGCGGCTTTTGTTCGCATCTGGACCTTGAACATCGATACGGACGTTCTCGAACTTCAAGCCAGCGCGGGAATCTATACTCACCTGGACGGGGCACACTCGCGCATTCCGGTAGGGCAGTTCAAGATCGGCCTCATCGCCCAGGAAGGGCAACCCCATTTGACAAATGAGGTCCAGCAAGACCCCTGGATGGACAACCCCGAGTGGGCCAAGCGGGAAGGAATGGTCGCTTTCGCCGGATATCCTTTGATTGCGGGAGACAAGGTGATTGGAGTGGTGGCGGCGTTCGCTCGGCAGCCCCTCAGCAAGGCCACTCTTCAGACCTTCGGATCCCTGGCGGGAAGCATCTCGCAGTTCCTGGGCCGCAAAGGAATGGAAGCGGAGCTTCATGACAGCGAGGAGAGGGTCCGCTTGCTGCTGGATTCGACCGCCGAATCGATCTACGGTATCGATCTCGACGGCAACTGCACATTTGCCAATCGAGCTTGCTTGCGGATGCTTGGGAATAAGGATGCCGCAGAGCTGCTTGGCAAGAACATGCACGATGTAATGCATCACACCCGCGCCGATGGCAGCCCGTATCCAGTGACGGAGTGCCGTATCTTTCAGGCCTTCCGGAGGGGAGAAGAAGCGCACGTCGACGACGAAGTCTTGTGGCGCAGGGATGGCACCAGTTTTCCAGTCGAGTATTGGTCTTACCCGGTGCGCAAGGGAGGCGAGCTAGTCGGCGCGGTGGTGACGTGCCTCGATATCACCGACCGCAAGCGCGCTGAAGATCAGCTCCGCACCTCCGAGGAAAGGTTCCGCATCGCCGCCGAGAACGCCGGAGACTTCACATTCGAATGGGACCTGCGGACCGGGCAGATAGAAGTTTTCGGTTTGCTCACGGCTAGGCTGGGAGATCCGCCGGCGCCCGCGACCTTCGAAGCTTGGAAAAGCATGGTGCATGCCGATGATCTCGGACCAATCCTTGCCGGAATCGCGCAGCATATCGAAACCGGAGAGCGTTATATCACCGAATACCGAATTTTGGGTGAGAGCGGGATTCTACACCACTATTCGCTCCGAGGCCAGGCAATTCGAAACGCTGCTGGCGAGGCTTATAAGTGGATCGGACTGATCTGCGACATCACGGAAAGCAAGCAGGCCGAAGAAGCCATTTCGCAACTGGCGGCGATCGTGCAATGCTCCGAAGACGCGATCATTGGCACCAGCTTGTCGGGAGCCATTACCACCTGGAATGGGGGCGCCGAGAGACTGCTGGGCTACGCCGCCTCCGAGGCCCTGGGCGCCTCGCTTTCGACTCTGCTTCCGCGAGCCGATCAGGCCTTGGACATTCTCGATCCCAGCAGCCGGGGAGCGGTCAGCCGCTTGGACGAAGCCGTCTTCGTTAGCAAAGAGGGTTTGGAGGTTCCGGTCTCCCTGACCGTTTCGCCCATCCGCAAGGCTTCCGGCGAAATCACAGGAGTGGCCACGATAGCCCGCGATATCAGTGCGCGCAAGAAGGCTGAAATCGCGCTGGAGCACCAAGCCCACCACGATCATCTAACCGGATTGCCAAACACCTTGCTGCTGGCCGACCGGCTGGCTTCCAGCATTCAACGCGCCGGCCGCAGCGGACTAACTACGGCGGTGATCTACGTCGATCTGGACGGGTTTAAGTTTGTCAACGACACTTTGGGGCACGAGGCTGGTGACGCACTGCTGAAACAAGTGACCGGGCGGCTTCAAATGTGCATCCGCGAACCGAACACGCTGGCCCGCATGGGAGGCGACGAGTTCATGGTGGTGATAACCGACGTGCGAGAGGACGGGATCGCGCATTCCATCGCCGAAAGGCTGCGGACCGCGCTGCACCGGCCGTTTCACGTGGCCGATCACGAGCTATACGTGACCGCCAGCGTAGGGATCTCCATGTACCCGCGGGATGGCGCGGACGTCAGCACCCTGCGCCGGAATGCCGATACCGCCATGTATGAGGCTAAGCGCAGCGGAAAAGACCGGGTGCTATTCTTCACGCCCGCCATGCACGCTACGTTTCTTGAGCATTTGGAACTGGAAACCGAACTACGGCGCGCGCTCGGCCGAGATGATGAACTTTCGCTCGTCTTCCAGCCGATCTTCGAGGCCAATAGCGGTCGCCAAACCGCCTTCGAGGCATTGCTGCGTTGGACGCATCCAGTGCTCGGGTCCATTGCACCAGCTAAGTTTATACCGGTAGCCGAAGAGAGCGGATTGATCTTCCGGCTGGGTGCATGGGTGCTCAAACAAGCTTGCCGGAAGTGCCGCTTGTGGCAGGACCACGGGTGGGCTGGAGTGCGGGTAGCTGCCAACGTATCCGCTCTGGAATTCGCGCGGGACGAGTTTGCCGGTAATGTTCTGCGCGTCCTGGAAGAAACCGGCTTGCCAGGCGACTTGCTGGACCTGGAGCTTACCGAGACCACGCTGATGCGCAATCTGGACGAATCGATCAGCAAGATGTCCCTGCTGCGCGCGCGCGGCATTCGCATCTCGATCGACGATTTCGGCACCGGATATTCATCGCTGGGCTATCTGCCGCGGCTGCCTATTGACACGCTCAAGATCGACCGCAGTTTTGTAGCGGAGCTGGGCCTGAATAGTACGGCGCGCTCGCTGATCGATGGGATGATTTCGCTTGCGCACAGCATCGGCAAACAAGTGGTGGTGGAGGGAGTGGAGACAAAAGAGCAGCTGGAGATCCTGAGGAGCATCGGCTGCGATGAAATGCAGGGCTTTTTGCTCGGACGTCCGGCTCCGCTTCCCGATTGGGATGCGCCCGGGCTGGAGGGAATCGCCGCGGAAACCGCCGAGCCAGTAGAAGCCTCGGCATAAGCGGGACGAATGACAAAAAGGGACGGCCCGAAAGCCGCCCCTCTCGTCTAATTAACTGGAAAAGAATCTACCAGCGTTGCTTGCGGCCACCACCGCCGCCGCCACCGGCAAATCCGCGCTCCGCCTTGGGGCGCGCTTCATTGACGTTGAGTGTCCGGCCATCGAGGTCGCGCCCGTTTAAGGCGTTGATCGCGGCCGTACCTTCATTATCATTGGTCATTTCGACGAATCCGAAGCCGCGGGGTTGCCCGGTGTCGCGATCTCTCACGATGTTCACACGGTCAACGGTTCCATGCGCTTCAAACAGTGAACGGACAGCCTCTTCGGAGGTTCCGAAGCTCAGGTTGCCTACAAAAATGTTTTTCATTCTTACTCTTCTTTCTGAATTTGCAGAGTAGCTAATCGCGGCAGATTCGAACGAAGGCGTTTTGGACCGGACGAAACGAAAGATGCCTAATCGGCGGAACTGTCAAATCACAAGAAAATTATAGCACGAAGTTGTGGAGTGTTATTCTTGTAACGAGGGTGTCCGGTTGGACGTTTAACATTCCAGTAGTCGTTGCCGTGGCCCTGGGTGTATCTCTATGGTTCGCATAGCCCAACTTCTCGGGTTCGCTTTTGCCGGCGCCGCTTTTCTGGGGGCCTCGCCGCAGGACGCCGAGGTCGTTTTCCACAGCGATGTGTCTCTGGTGCGCATTGACGCACAGGTGGTCGACTCCAGCAATCGGGCGATTACCCGCCTGAATGTAGAGGATTTCGTCCTCCGCGCAAATGGTCAAGTGGTTCCGATCCGCAACTTTGCCAGCGAAAACATGCCCGTGGACGTGCTATTTCTGCTGGACGTCAGCGCCAGCATGCGTCCACACGTTCAGCGCATCGCCGATGCGTCGGGCCAAGCCTTGACTGTGCTTGGTAAAGACGACCGCATGGGCATCATGGTATTCGATCGTTCCACGCGCGTGCGCCTTTCGTTCAACAGTAGCCGCCCGGAGGTACAACGTGGATTTGACAGGCTGCTACGCGAGGAGCGTTTCAACGGCGGTACGGACATCACCCGCGCCATGCTGGATGCGGCCGACTACGTCCGGCGCGAAGGCCGCCGGGACGCCCGCCGCGCCATTGTCATCCTCACAGACGATGAGACCGAGTTTAATCGCGACGACCAAGGCGTAGGCCGCGCTCTGGCACGAGCCGATGCGGTGATGTGCGCCTTGATTGCCCCGGACGCCGGGCAATACGGAGGCTATCCGCGCGGCGGAGGCGGACAACGCCGCGGAACGTGGGGATCGGGCGGCGGTCAGGGAGGCGGACTTCCGGGCGTCATTTTTGGTCCGCGTGGCGGCGGAGGAATGGGCGGCGGCCGCTATCCCGGCGGAGGAGGAATGGGCGGCCCGCATACTCAATCTGCTGGAACAGCCGAGATCGCCCGCGAATCGGGGGGCGACAGCATGTCGGTCAATGATGCCTCGCCGCTGGAAGAGACCCTGGCCCGGCTACGCCAGCGCTATACGTTGTACTTCAACCTACCCGATGGCGTAAAGCCGGGCGACGAACGCAATATCGAGGTAGCGTTGGCGGCTTCTGCCGCCCGGCGCCATACGGATGCCGAAGTTCGGTATCGCCGGGTATCACAGGGCTCCGGTTCCGGCGGTGATGTATCGCCGGTGCGTGTAACCCGTGCGCCGGCGGATGCCGGCTACTCGACTCCGTCAGTTTCGAACTCCAACAGCGACACGTCGACCATTCGTCGCCGCCGTGTGGCAGTGAACCAGGACGGCTCAGCTATTTCCGGCCCCGCTTCGGACGATGATTCATCCCCAGCGCCCGCCAAACCATCGCCCAGCCCGACACCGCCAAAACAGCAATAACGTTGGTGTGGGGCCAAATCCGAAAGCGGAAATCAGGATTGGTTTCGGTTGCCCCTTCGATTCACCACCTTAATTTGGCACTATCCTCGAGAAGCTGTTCAGATGTATAATCACTCCCCAAGGGTCTCAAATTGGAAATCCTGGATTGGAAGTGAATATGTTTAGTCAGAATATTCGCCACGTTTTAATTTTCGCGGCATGCCTGGGTTTGTCCGCGACAGCCGTGTTCGCCGATACGATCGCGCAGTGTACGCCGACCTTTTCGGACTGTGCCATTCCTGAGAATGTTCCGCTCCTGTTCCCGTTCCTCGCCATCTCAGGCGATGTCATTCTCGTCCCCACCTCAGAAGCCAATCTGGCGGCCGTCAGCGATGTATTTCGCATCGCCAACAACTTAATCGATACCGGCCAAGGCACGGGTATAGGATTCTCGGCTTTTTTGTTTAGCCGCGACGAAAGCACATTACCCGTCAGTTCTACGTTCAGCGCCAACGTAGTTAAGATCAGGGAGCAGCCGGTCGGGCCCACGCAATACCTAGGCAATGGAACTGATTATCATCTTCTAACTGCGGTGACGCCGGATCGGGGGAGCGGCAAGTCATCGGCGCCTTCAAAAGGTTCGGTGCTTGATCTTGAAGACGGCCCTGCCGCAGTCGCAACCACATTCCAGACTGCAATCGGGCAAGGCCCGAGTCAGGACCCCGGTCAGGCCGACGGTCTGGCGTTCTACACAGCCAATTACACGTCGCTCGGCGGCAAGCAACTTCCCTTCAACATCGTAGGCACGAATCCAGCCAACGGCGCGGCGAGTACGACGATACCCACGGTTATCGTGCCTATCAAGGTTATTTACAAATTGGCGGGTGGTCGTTTCCTGGATGGCACCAACGTTGAAGCCGCAGTTGGAAACTCACCGATATTTCTGTCGTCTGACTATACCGTGGGAGGAACAGACTTGGGGGTGACGCAATACGGTGATGCGCTACAGCGCGGGGAGTTCCAGCACATCCCGGGCTTCTCGGCAAATTATCATGTGCTGCTTGGGACACCGACGATTGCGCCTACAGTGACGATTACCGTAACGTCGGCGACTCAAGGGAATCTATATCGCCTCAGGAGCGGTGGGTTGGTAGGCGTGGTGGCATCGCGCTTCTTCGATGCACAATTGAATGCTTTAGTCCACGGGTACGCGGCCAACACTCTACCCATTTTCCTGACTGATAACGTGTTTGAGGGTTTCGACGGAACCATCAATACTTGCTGTGTGCTTGGCTATCATAACTCCCAGGGGCCACCGGCCTCGACTGCGAAGACCTGGATCTTTGCAGCCTACACGGAGGCAGGGACATTCCGTAACGACGTTATTCTGGATGTGCAGCCTTTGAGTCATGAAGTCGCCGAGTGGTTGAACGATCCGTTCGTAGGCGGATTCGCTTTTGGCTTCTTGAATTTTATTCCTCCAGCGGTTCTACCGGGGCAAGGCGGAGCCTGCATCATAAACTTTGAGACCGGGGACCCGCTCGAGGCGCCTCCAGTGGCATTTAGTCAGATCACCAATGGAACTACCTATCATCTTCAGGATGAAGTCTTTTTGCCGTGGTATCTGCATACGACCCCATCGTTCTCCGTCAATGGTTGGTACACATTCCGGAATACGTTTACCTCGTTCTCGTCCCTTTGTGGACCAGGCTAACAAGTGCGTCCCGTTCAATCCTGACCGTTCCTCGGAGGAGAAATCGAAGGAGCTGGGAGTCCAGCGGCTCGGGCTACCAGCTTCGCACTGTTTGGAAAACGCAATTCCTCCGATCGCCCATCGCAAGGACACGTAGGTCTACTGAATCAAAACACGCGCATTGGCCGGCGCTCTGATAAAGTGACCTCGTGAATCGCGCTACCCGCATGCAACGGGTCTTGATCGAGCGTCTGCTGGGCGACGAGCAACGTATTCCCTGGACCCACTGCCAGCGCAACGACGTTGACGAGCCCGTCGATCGGGGTCGCTCGGCCGGGTCGCACCTTGTAAACGCGGTTATCTGTCCCGATTGCATAAAGGTTCCCAGCGGCATCCATCACTAACCTGGTGGCATTGAGATCCGCATATTTGGAAATTATTATGCCGGACGAGCTCACTACCCAAATGCTCTGGGCTATCTGGTCGGCGATGTACAGCTTGCCTGCGGGATCCACGGCAACGCTGGAGGTACCCAACTTCGCCTGCAAGGCTGCCAGACCATTTGCGGGTTGCTCGCCTCCTTGTATACCGGCGACGGGCGTCGCCCGGCCGTCCGGCGAGATACGTATCACCTGGCCCGACGTCGCAACGTAGAGATTCCCCTGCTGGTCGACCGCCACATCCGAAGCCAACGTTTGGCTGATGGTAGTAATGACTCCATCCGGAGTTATGTGCCGCACGACGCCGCACGCTGCGATGTACAGACCACCATTAACATCGGCGGCGATGCTGTATGGCAGAAACAATTGCGCGTCCAAGGCAGGCCCGCCATCGCCGCCGCAACCTCCTGTCCCTGTGCCAGCGATCGTGGAGATTACTCCAGCGGAGGAAACCTTGCGGACTCGATTGGCGTTTCTCTCTGTGAAATAGACATTGCCCGCTGGGTCGGCGGCTACACCCATGACGTCGTAGACTGGGGCTTCCCGGGCCGGACCACCGTCGCCAGTGGAGCGAAAAAAGCCATTTCCAGCAATGATCTGGGTCGCATTAGTGGAGGTGGCCCGCACTACCCGATCGCCCAGTGTGAGCACCAACGCGGCGGAGCGGTCTATGACGATGCCCATGGGAGAGGGCGAGGAAATCGGTAAGAGGAATGGCTGGAGACTCAGGGCCGTGCTCAACGTTCCGTTAGCGATTCGGCGTACGCCCGGACCTTCAAGAATGTAAAGTGCTCCGTGTGCGTCGAAAGCCAACCCTCCCGCGTAACCGATTTTGGCTGATGCGGCGTTGGCGTCGTCCGGAGAATAATCGCCGGGACAATCAGAGCCGAGTCCGGCAATGGTGGAAATGATTCCATAGGTGTCGACTTTGCGAATGCGCGCATGGAGGGTCTCGGCAATATAGAGATTTCCGGCCGAATCGTAAGCGATCGGGCCCGGCGACAACGCTGCGGAAGTGGCCGGTCCGCCATCCCCAATCGGCGACGAGGCGGGATTAGCGCCGTTGCCCGGCTCACACACCGACGTGTCATTGCCGGAGCCGGCTATGGTCGTGGAACTGCCATCGGGGTTAATCCGTCGCACGTAATGGAAGTCCGACACCACGGGGTTGCTCGCGGGATCCACGGTAAACCCGACGCCAGGCGTTCGCTGGGTGCCACATAGGGCTGCCCCGGCCGCAATGGTGGTGATGCTGCCGTCAGGGCTCACTCGGCGAATGCCGCAAACCGGGTTGGCCATCGAATTCGCTTTGCCAAAATCCTCAATGTAGATGTTGTCCGCCTGGTCAACGGCGATCGCGGCGGGATTGATAAGGGATGCGGAAGTCGCAGGTCCACCGTCCCCCGAATAGGCCTGCGTGCCGTTCCCCGCGACTACGCGCAGCGTGCCATCGGCAGAGAGCCGCAGCACGATGTTATTACCCACGTCAGCGATGAGAAGATCGCCATTATTTGCCAGCGCAAGAGAATTGGGCTTTCCCAACGGCGCCTGCAAGGCGGCCATCGGCCCGGCCAGACCTGGGAACTCCCACTTGGCGCCCGCTATTAATTCGGTTCGTGATTGACCTTGGGCGAAGGACGTTAAAAGTGTTATGAGGAAATAAGCAAAACTAGCCCGCATACCTGCGAAGACCATCACTGCAGGCACTCTATTCCCGCATTAACAACTATTTCTTGGAATGGAAATCGAGCGCATCGTCCGGTTGATCCTTCCTTTGCCTGGGTTTCGGCTTTGACATTTGCTGTCCCACGGCCTGGGCCAGCTCAGCAGACCGATTTGAACTCACCAACACGACGCCTCCCTTTTTCAGCTCCAACTCGACAGCTTGGTTCCCGCGTGCAATGAAGGCCTTTCCACGGGCTGTGGAGCGAATGCCATAACCGCCCCACTCCTTTACCGGATCGAACGTCACCACGCGTACAGACTGCACGGCAGCCAATGAGATGCGGTATGAGCGCCAGAGGCCGCGCATGGCTACCGAGAGTTCGTTTGGCAGAACATCCGTGACCAGCTTGACGCTGATGAGCCGGAAATAGATCAACCACAGGAAAATCGTCCAGCCGACAATTCCACCATTCGACATGGGCTGTTTGCCCCAGGGGTGGCCCAAGCCTACTTGCCAGATCGCAAGCAGCAGCATGGCGACTGGAGGTATAGCAGTCAGGATCAACAGGCGCGGTTGACGAAGACTCTGTTCTTCGTGAAACAACGGCTTGGTCTGGCCGCTCATATGCCGCTATCGCAGGTTGCCGATCGTGTACTGTAGAACCGAATTCTGAGTTTGATAGTCGTACTTCGCGCTGAGGTTCTCAATTTCAGCCTCAGTCAGATTCAATTGAGATTGAGTCAATTCAACGATGGAGGACAACCCCAGATTGTAGCGTCCTTGGGCCAGATCCAATGCTAACGCGGCCTGGCGCAGGAATTGGGCGGTGACGTCGATGCGCTGGAACGCTGTGATGGCGCCGGCCCAGGCCACGCGAACGTCGCGCGCGACTCGCTCCTGCTGATCCCGCAACCGCTGATCGGCTTCCATTGCACGCTGATGGGCAGCTTCACGCCGGGCGGAAAACAGATGCCCGTTGAACACCGGGATATTCACATTGGCAGCCACGCCCTCATACTCGGGCGGGATAGGCGCGTTGACAGGCGTATTGATAAAAGGAATACCGCCGCCCACGGCGATCACGCTCACCGTTGGACGGTTGAGATCCTTCTCCGCTTCGAAGAATTTGTAAGCGCCCTCGCGCGAGGAACGCAGGCTGGCAAGTTCGGGCCGGTTGTTCTCTGCCTGCACGACCAGGTCGTCCGGTTTGTCAGGCGGCCCAGGCGGAAGGGGCTCGTCCACAAGCTGATAATTAGCGGCTTGGTCGGAGCCTAACGCGCGGCCCAGTTCTGCCAGCGCCTGCTGGACGCCTTCCTTGGCACGAATGAGCAGAAGCTTCGCCTCGGAAACGTTGACGTCGACCAGGCTGACATCGAGCTGCGACTTGAGCTGGTTCCTGGCGAGTTCGGTTACCTGATCACTGAGAGTCTGCCGGGCCGCGACGGTCTGCTCGGCGACTTTCACTACGGCTTGGGCGTGCAGCACGTCGTAGTAGGCACGGCCGACCGCGAGTAGCACGTTGTAGCGCGTGGCGTCGAGATCGTGCGCAGTGGCCTGGGCATTGAAACGCGCACTAGCGACGAGGTTGGGGGTGCGTCCGGAATCGGTGACGAGCTGATGGATGACGACCCCTTGTCCAAAACGATCGAAGAGCCGGGACGCCGATAAATCGCCCGCGCCGATTCTGGACAGGTTGTTGCCTTGGGAGCCGGTTATCTCTCCGCTCACCTCAGGATAGTAGGGGGCGCGGTTAATAATGATCTGCTGGTTGGCGAAACCGAGTTCGTTTTGCGCGGCCTGGATCTGCGGATGATTCTTGAGGGCCAGCTCTCGCGCGTCCTGGAGGGTGAGTCTAGGGGAAGCTTGGGCGTAGGCGTGCCTGCCGCCGACGAAGGCTACCGTTGCAATGCCGAGTAATTTAGTCAGTCTATGAAGCATTGGGGTTAATCTGTGAAGCATTTGGCCTTCTCCTTCTGTAGACAAGTAGATAGGCGGCTGGAACGATGAAGACCGTGAGAATAACCGACGAGGTCAGTCCGCCGATGATGGCCCGGGCCATGGGAGTATATTGCTCGCCGCCGGTACCGAGCTTCATGGCCATGGGGATCATCCCGATGATGGTCGCCAGCGACGTCATCAGAATCGGTCGCAGCCGGACGCGGCAGGCAGTGACGATGGCGTCGGCTACTGATAATCCCTGTTCTTCCAGCTTGTGCGCGAAGTCCACGATCAAAATGCTGTTGGAATCCGCGATCCCGATCAGCATCAGCACACCCATGAGCGACATCACGTTCAGTGTGGTGTGAGTAAGCGGCAGGATGATCAGCACGCCCACAAATCCCATCGGAATCGCCAGCATTATAAGGAACGGATCGATGAACGAACGGAATTGGGCGATCAGGATCAGCAACAGAAGAATGAAGGACAAGCTGAAACCAAGGGCGAAGCTCTTGAATGAAGCCTCCATGCCCTCCACCATCCCGCGTAGCGTCACACGGATATTGGAAGGCAAGTGGGCATCGGCTATGGCCTGCCGGATTGCGCTGGTAAGACTTCCGAGATCTTCGCCGGAGGGCGTGACATAAACATCTACTACTCTCTGGATCTGATAGTGGTCGATTTCCGTGGGTGACAGAACATTCGCCAGCTTTACGACCGCGTCCAGCGTGGTGGGCTGGGTTAGGTTCGGCGCGCGCAGCGGGATCTGCTTGAGATCGACCATGTTGTGAATTGCGGCTCGGCCGTGTTCGGCAAACTGCACGCTCAGAAAGTAATCATTGCCGGTCTTATAGTCGACCCAATAGTTGGGAGCGATCATGGTGTTCGAATTCAGAGCGGTGATGACGTTGTCGACGATGTCTTTCTGGGTGAGGCCCAGCTCGGCTGCGTGGACGCGATCGACGTCCAGCCGCAGCGCCGGATAGTTCATATCTTGCGGTATGTATATCTCTCCGACGCCCGGAAGCCTACGAATGCGCCGAGCAAGATCTTGCGCGGTGTTGTAGGTGGTGTCCAGATCCCGCGTGTTGACCTGCACATCGATGGGCGCGGGCATTCCGGAATTGAGAATCGCGTCCACCATCGATCCGCTCTGGAAGAAGGCACGCACATCCGGGAACTCTGCTGCCAATTTAGTCCGCACACGATCCATATACTCCAGACTGCCCACGCGATGATCGTCATTCAGCGCGACCTGAATGGTGGCGGTGTATTGTCCGGCGTTAGTTGTGTAAAGCGACGAAAAATCGTTCACCACGCCGATGTTGGAAACGATCATCTTCATATCGTGCGGATCTACAACTTGCTTGATCAAGTTCTCGATCTTGCCTACATATTGGTCAGTGACTTCGATACGCGTACCCGTGGGCACCTTGACGTTCATCGTGAATTGTCCGGCGTCGGTCTGCGGGAAGAATGCCAAACCGAGCAGCGGGTAGATGGCCAAGCTCGCGAAAAACACGCAAAGCAGCGCCACCAAGGTGAGCACCGGGCGCCGCAGGCACACGCGGACCGCGCGTTCGTAGCCATCCAGGAGGCCATTAAACATGCGGTTGAACCAGGTATTGAACCGCGCGCCCCAGGAGGTATTGGTAACGGCATCGTCGCCATGCTGGTGATGAATGCCCTTCAGGAATTTGGAACAGAATAGCGGGATGACGGTCATCGCGACCACGAAGGACGCCAACAGCGACAGGCAGAAGGCCAGCGCGAGAGCCGAGAACAAGAACTTGCTTACGCCATAGAGAAAAGTGACGGGGAAGAAGTCGACCACGTCCACCAGCGTCGCGGCCAGCACCGCCAGGTTGACCTCTGCCCCGCCCTGCTCGGCGGCGACCTGCGGAGACGATCCCATTTCCAGGTGTCGATAAATGTTTTCGAGCGAGATGACCGAGTTATCGATGACACGCGAAAAGGCCAGCGCCAGGCCGCCGAGAATCATCGTATTCACGGTGCTTCCGAGCATGTAGAGGATGACGAACGTGGCCAGCGCCGATATGGGAATCGACAACAGGACCGCGAACGTGGCGCGCATGCTTCCGAGAAAGATCAGGATCATTAAGCTGGTCAGCACCAGGCCGATGATGCCCTCGTGCAGCACGGTGTTCAGCGCTTCTTTAACGAACACGGACTGATCGAAAACGATGGCGGTGCGCAACTGCTTGGGGATGTCGAACAGGTTGCCGATCAAGTGCCGGACGTCATCCACGACCTGAATGGTGTTGGTGTCGCCACCCTGCTTCATGATCGGGATGTAGGCTGACTTTTGGCCATCGATGCGGACAATGTTGTATTGAAGCTGGCTGGCATCTTTGGCCTCGCCCACGTCGCCAACTGATACCCAGCGCGTCCCCACGGTTTTAATGGGAACCGCATTCAGATCCTGCACCTGCTTGACCAGGCTGTTGGAGTATACGTAATAGTCGTTGGGGCCGATCTTCACATCACCGGCCGGCAAAATCAGGTTTTCGTCGTTGACGGCGTCCACCACGTCCATCACGCTAATCTGACGTGACAGAAGCTTATAGGGGTCAACATAGATCATCGCTTGCCGGTATTTGCCACCGAACACGCCCGGAATCTCCGCTCCCTTTACCACGGCAATCTGATTGCGAATCTGGAACTGAGCGATATCGTGGAGCTGTGTCTCGTTCATGCCTTCACCCTTTACGGTCACCAGGCAGACCGGGAGACTGGAGGCGTCGAATTTAAGCACCACCGGCGGCAGAGTACCGGGCGGCAAGCGTTTCAGGTCGGCGAGGGCGAGGTTGGAAAGCTGGGTGACGTCGGCGTCGGCATTGGTTCCGGGCTGGAAGAACACCTTGATAATGCTCACGCCCAACAGCGATCGCGATTCCATGTGATCGATCCCGGACGCCAGCGTAAAGAATCGTTCCAGGGGATTGGTGATGTCGGTTTCGACATCTTCGGGCGGCATCCCGGAGTAGAATGTCGCTACCACCACCTCTGGAAGATTAATGGGCGGAAACAGATCCACCGGCATGCGGGCCAGACTGGTGATGCCGATGACGGTGAGCGCAAGACAGACGACGATGATGAAATAGGGATTCTTGATCGAGAAGCGCGGCATCGTTACACGGTCCTCCTGCGATCGACGACACTCTGGCGATAGACCACCCTCTGGCGATAAACCAAAAGATAAGCGGCCGGCACAATGAACACGGTCAGCAGCACCGAAGCCGTCAACCCGCCGATGATGGTGCGGGCGAGCGGAGCGTACTGCTCGCTGCCCGTACCCAACTTCAGCGCCATCGGAATCATGCCGATAATCGTGGCCAGCGAGGTCATCAGGATGGGACGCAGGCGAACGCGGCAGGACATGATCACGGCGTCCTCAACCGACCGGCCTTGTTCTTCCAGCCGATGAGCGAATTCGACAATCAGTATGCTGTTCGAAGCGGCCACGCCTACCAGCATCAGCAGGCCCATCAGCGACATGACGTTCAGAGTCGTGTGTGTTAAAGGCAGCACCACCAGCACACCGATGAATCCCATCGGAATCGCCAGCATGATCAGGAACGGATCCTTGAATGACCGGAACTGCGCCACCAGGATTAGGAACAGAAGCAGCACGGAAAGCGAAAGACCGGTGGCAAAGCTTTGGAACGACTTCTGCATGCCCTCCACCATGCCGCGGAGGTTGATCCGGACATTCCGGGGAAACTTGAGACTTCCGAGCACGTTCCGAATCTCGCTGGTAACTTTGCCGAGATCCTCTCCCGATGGCGTGATGTAAACGTCGGCCACGCGCTGGATCTGATAATGATCGATCTCGGTGGGTGATTTTGCGAAATCGAGACTAGCCACGCTGCCGAGCACTGTGGTGGGCCGCGCGGAGGCCTTGGGGTTGGACGGCGGGGGCGGCGGAGCGTGATCCACGTTATTGGGCGCTTGAGAACGAACGGGCGGGCGCACGCCGTCCACCTTCGGTGTTTGCAAACGGCCGCGCAGAGGAATCTGCTGCAGGTCGATGAAGCTGTGAATCGCGGGAGCGCCATGCTCGTAATACTGCACCGTCAAAAAGTAATCGTTGCCCGTCTGATGATCTACCCAGTAGTTCGGCGCGATCATAGTGTTCGAGTTGAGCGCGGTTATTACGTTGTCGACGATCTCTTTCTGCGTAAGTCCAAGCTCGGCCGCGTGGACCCGATCCACCTTGAGGCGCAGTGCCGGATAATTCATGTCCTGCGGCACGTAGACCGCCCCGATTCCGTGTAGCTTTCGGAAACGAGCGGATAGATCCTGCGCAATAGCGTAGGCGTTATCGAGGTTGCCGCTGCTGATCTGGACGTCGATGGGCGCCGGCATACCCATGTTGAGGATCGCGTCCACCATCGAACCGCTGGAGAAGAAGGTGCGCAAATCGGGATAGCGGCTGGCAATTTCGCGGCGCATCCGGTCCATGTACTCGAAGCTGCTGGTTCTGTGCGCATCCTTCAGCTCAACCTGGATGGTGGCCGTGTAGGGGCCCGCGTTGGTGGTGTATAGCGCCGAGAAGTCGGGCACCACTCCGATGTTGGAGACGATCATCTTGAAATCGCCCGGATCGACTACATGACGGATAAGGTCCTCGATCTTGCCGACATAGTCGTCGGTGACTTCAATGCGGGCTCCGGTGGGAATCTTGAGATTGATGGTGAATTGTCCGGCGTCGGTTAGCGGGAAAAACGCCACTCCGATGAGCGGATAAATGGCGAGGCTGGCCACGAACAAACCCAGCAACCCGACAATGGTCAGAACTGGCCGACGCAACGCGCGCCGGACCAGCCCTTCATAGAAATCGAGCATAGCTCCGAAGCCGCGATTGAACCAGGCATTAAAACCGCCGCTTCTCACCTCTTCTTGTGCGTGATGCACGCTCTTCAGGAAACGCCCGCAGAATAGCGGGATCACTGTCATGGCCACGAAATAGGAGGCGAAAAGGGAGATCACCACCGCCAACGCGAGTGCCGAGAATAGAAACTTGCTGACGCCGTATAAGAACGTAACCGGGAAGAAAACCACCACCGTCGTCAGAGTGGCAGCCAGCACGGCCATGCTTACTTCCGCGCCGCCCTGTTCGGCCGCAACCTCCGGCGATGCGCCCATCTCCAGATGCCGATAGATGTTCTCGAGCGAGATGACCGAATTGTCGATCACGCGCGAAAACGCCAGCGCCAGGCCACCCAGAATCATCGTGTTTACGGTGCTGCCAAACGTATACAACACAACAAACGTGGTCAAAGCGGAAAGCGGAATCGAAAGAAACACCGCTACAGTTGCCCGCAGACTCCCCAGGAAAATCAGGATCATTAGGCTGGTCAGCGCCAGTCCGATCAGCCCCTCGTGCAGCAAGGTGTTGATCGCCTCCTTGACGAAGGCGGATTGATCGAAGACCACGGTAGCCTTGAGCTGCCGTGGAATATCGAATAGCTTTTTCAGCATGTCGCGGATGCCGTCGACAACTTGGATTGTGTTGGTGTCTCCGCCCTGCTTCATGATCGGAAGGTATGCGGAGCGCTGGCTGTCGACGCGAACGATGTTGTATTGAATCTGGTTGGCATCCTCGGCGTGCCCGATGTCCCCCACCGAAACCCAACTGTGCCCCACCGTCCGGATGGGAACATTGTTCAGATCCGCGACCTTCTTCACCAGGCTATTGGAGTAAACGTAATAATCAATGGAGCCCATCTTCACGTCGCCGGCGGGGAGAATCAGGTTGTTCAGGTTGACGGCATTCACTACGTCCATCGGGCTCAACTGGCGGGATTTCAGCTTGTACGGATCGACGTAGATCATGACTTGCCGATACTTTCCACCGAACGGCGGCGGAATTTCGGCGCCTTTCACCACCGCGATCTGGTTGCGAATGGTGAACTGCCCGATGTCGTGCAACTGGGTCTGATTCAGCCCTTGGCCCTCCAACGTCACCAGGCAAACCGGCAGGCTGGAAGCATCGAACTTAAGCACCACGGGCGGAAGAGTTCCGGGTGGAAGGCGTTTTAGGTCCGCCAGCGCGAGATTGGAAAGTTCGGTGACGTCGGCATCGGCATTGGTGCCAGGCTGAAAGTAGACCTTGATGATGCTCACGCCGAGCAACGAGCGCGATTCCATGTGGTCAATGCCGCTCGCCAGCGTGAAGAACCGCTCCAGTGGATCGGTGATATCGGTTTCGATATCCTGCGGCGGCATACCCGAATAAAACGTTGCCACCACCACCTCCGGAAGATTGATTGAAGGAAACAGATCCACCGGCATCCGCAGCAGACTGGTTATGCCAATCACCATCAGCGCCAAGCAGACGACCACAATGAAGTACGGATTCCGAATCGAAAAGCGGGACACTTATGATTTCTCTCGCCTGGGCTACTGCTTGTCTTCCTGGCTTTGGTACTCGACCAATTCGACCACCTTCGGATGCACTTCCTCGCCCGGCTTCAGGCCGCTGCGATCGCTGACCACAACCATCTCTCCGTCCTGCACTCCAGAGAGCACTTCCGCCTCACTAGCGGTCTGAATGCCAAGAGCCACCGGGCGGACCTCGATCTTGCCGGACGGAGAAACCACGTCGACAACGGTTTTGTCGCCCTGATGGTCCACTGCTTGCAGCGGTACTGCCAGCGCGGCGGCCTTCTGATCGAGCGTGATAGTCGCTTCCGCGTACATCCCGGGAATCAGGACCTTGTCCGGATTCGGCACATCCACTTCGGTATGCATAGTGCGCGTATCTTCCCTCACGTCGACGGAGAAGCGAGCCACCTTACCGGGGAAAGTGCGATTCAGCGACGGAACCATCACGCTGACCGGGTCGCCAATTTTGATATAGCGAACGTACGACTCAGGAACCGGTATGACGAGACGGAAAAGATCGTCCTGCGAGAGGCGAACCAGCGGCATGGCTTGGGTGCTGGAACTGGTGCCTGCCTGCATTAAGGCGCCCAGATTTGCGAAGCGCTGCGTGATGACCCCAGCAAAAGGCGCGGTGATTTTCGAATAATTGTACAGGTCTTGATCGTGCTTGCGCTTGGCTTGCATAACGGCCAACTGGCTTTGCGCGGCCTCCAGACTCGATTTGGAAGCTTCCACCTGCGCCTCGGCGGCCAAATCTTTTCCTTGGGCATCATCGACTTCCTGTTGCGCCACCAGGCCCGGCTTCGATTTTGAAACTCCGCTCAATCGTTCAAATTGGAGATGCAAGGCGTTGTACTGCGCTTGCGCGCGGACGAGGTCGTGTTGAGCATGCGTAATCTGGTCGGAGGCGTTCTTAATGGCCGCATCGTCCTGCTGCAACTGCGATTCCAGCTCCGGGATCTCGAGCACCGCCATAACCTGGCCGGCCTTCACCCGTGAGCCATAATCTACGTCCAGCGTCTTCACATAGCCGGACTCCTTAGCATAGACGTCGATTTCCTGGAACGGAACCAGTTCGGAGGAGACTGTGAGCTTTCGGCCGAGAGGCTTTCTACCTACTTTCGCCACGCCGACAGAAATTCCCTCTGCGGCGAGAGGCGCGTTTGCACTGGCCTTTTCGCCATTGCCACAGGATGCCAATACTCCCGCGATGACAATCACTCCGGACAGCAGCGGAATGGCGATTCTTAGACGCACGGGCCATCCTTAGACGCTTGCTTCAACCGATCCGCAAGGCCTTTCAACGAGAAATGGGGCGACTTGCAAAACTGGATCAATTCGCTTTCCAAGCGCAAGATCCGCTCTGCTTCTTGTGGAATTTTCGAGATCGCTTCAGGTGGAATTGCCTGGACGCCATGCCGGTCGCCGTGCAGCAGATCTCCCGGTGCGATTTTCAATCCGCCGATTTCAACCGGCTCACCGAACTCGATCAGGTGGGCATAAGCATGAGACACCGAGACGCTCCCCGAAAAAAGATGGAAACCGAGCGCCTTGACAGCCAGCAAATCGCGTACCGCTCCGTTAGTGATGTAGCCCACGCAGTTCAAGGCCAACCCTATGTTGGCGTGAATTTCGCCTACAAAGGCCCCGACTCCGGGCATATGGTCGACATCCTGCAGCACAATTACACGCGGCTGTGGAATGGTAGCAACGTAGCTCCAAAAATCCATCCGGTCGTAGTAGCATCGGCCCGACATGGGGAGGCTCGAACTCCGGATTCGTCCGGTGACAGCGTAACCTAGCATCGGCTCGAAGTTTGGAAAACGGCAGCGCACGGCTCCGGAAATAAAACCTTCGTTGCGCAGCCTGACGTTCAGCCCTTCAATCGCGTTGGATACAGTACACGTATCCATGGACCGGATCTTATCCAGATCGAGCGTAGACACAGTCAACACACTGATTCCGTCCAACAATATACGCCGCCGGGACACAGCTTTCCTATACCAACCGGCTGGTATTTCGGGCCCAAATCTCCAGTAGTTCCTTTTAACTCGGGTCTTGATCGGTTAGGCTTGAAATAGAGCCCAGCTTTGGAACTTTCGATGAGTAAGACCGAAGGGCGTGGTCACGATCGGCTGCTGCTGAGCAGCCGTTTGGCGCTCATCGTGGGTTTCGGCAGCCTCCTCGCGATCATGGCTCTCGCTGGAATAGACGCTTTACGAGTACTGCAAAGTTTCCGGACCAAGGATGATCGAATTCGCCGCCAGTTTCTGTTTCGAAATCACGTTTTGAATGATATCCGCTCGGAAGTCTATGTTTCCGGGACTTATGTCCGCGATTACCTGCTGGAACCAGAGACTGAAAGGGCGGAAGCATACCGGGCCAGCCTGGAACAAGTACGAGTACAGATGGTTTCCGCGCTCGATTCTTACGGGCGCCAAATCGCCCCTGAAGAAGTCAAACACTATACCGCTTTGAAGTCAGAGCTGGCGCAATATTGGGGAATCCTAGCGCCCATCTTCAAATGGGATGCCGTGGAGCGGCGGCGGCTGGGCTATACCTTTCTGCGCGATGAAGTATTTCCACGGCGTCAAAACATGCTCGCTATAGCCGACCGGATCGCGGAAATTAACGAACAACAGCTCAATGCCGCAAACGATCTGGTGGTCGGCCTTTTGCTGGCGTTTCAAACCAGGGTCGCCATAACCCTAGTGGCGGCGCTGGCGCTGGGGCTGGGAATGGCGGCCTTCAGCATGCGCAAGATTCTCAAGCTGGAACAGCAGGCGCATGCGCGCTATGAGGAAGCGGCGGAAGCTCGCAGCCAGCTCAAAGATCTCTCGGCGCGGCTGGTTCAGGCGCAAGAAACGGAGCGGCGAGCGCTATCCCGGGAGTTACACGATGAAGTGGGTCAATCGCTTTCGGCGGTGCTGATAGAGCTGCGTAATCTCTCGACTGGATTGGGCATACGCTCAGACGACCAGTTGCGCACTCAGGTGGAAATCATAAAGGGTCTGGTGGAAAGCACGGTGCGCGTGGTCCGGAATATGGCCCTGCTTCTCCGGCCATCCATGTTAGACGACCTGGGCCTGGTTCCGGCGCTGCGTTGGCAAGCGCGCGAAGTGTCTAAACGCACCTCCATGGACGTTAGCGTCGCGGCCGACTTTGTATCCGACGATTTGCCGGACGAATACAAGACCTGTATATATCGCGTGGTTCAGGAGGCGTTGCACAACAGCTCGCGTCACGCCCAAGCCAACGCCGTCCGCATTCGCGTGCAACAAGAGCCCAGCCGCTTGACGCTTTCGATTCAGGACGATGGTCAGGGCTTCGATGTCACGCAAATGAAGGGTCTGGGGTTGGCCGGAATCCAGGAGCGGGTGGAGCAGTTGGGCGGTATCTGTCACGTGCATTCCGAGCCCGGGGCCGGAACTGTGCTAACAGTCGAGTTGCCTTTCAAAGTCACCGAGCAAAATGGAATTACAAACGCGCGCGAAACAGATTCGCATCCTGTTAGCTGACGATCACACCGTGATGCGCAGGGGCCTGCGGCTGCTTCTTGAGAGCCACCCCGGCTTCAATGTAGTGGGCGAAGCATCCGATGGCCGGCAGGCGATGGAGCAGGCCGAGGCCACCCACCCGGATGTGGTGATTCTGGATATCGCGATGCCCAACCTCAGCGGGATTGAAGCGGCGCAGCGCATCGCCTCCGCGCTCCCCCACGTCGCCATCGTGTTTCTAAGCATGCACTCCGACGAAGGCTATGTCCTCAGAGCGCTGAAAGCAGGGGCCAAGGGCTATCTGCTTAAGGATTCCGCGGAAAGCGATCTGATCGAGGCGATCAAAGCGGTGAGCCAAGGCAAGACGTTCTTTAGCGCGGAAATCAGCAAAATGCTGGTCGAAGACTACGTGCGCGAGATACGCACGCGAGGAGTTGAGGACAGCTACGAACTGCTAACGTCGCGAGAGCGGGAGATCCTGCAACTGTTGGCCGAAGGAAAGTCCAATAAGGATATCGCATCGCTTTTGAATCTCAGCCTTTACACGGTTGAGACTCACCGCCGGAACCTACAAGATAAGCTGAATTTGCACAACTTCGCGGAACTGATCCTGTACGCCGTACGGAAACGGGTCATTTCCTAGCGCTTTCGGCGATCAGGTCGACTCCCGTTTGGATGCACATTTTATTGGGTCAGCGCCGCAGCGCTCGGCCATAGCGCCGCAACAACGATGTGATCAGCATCCCGAGGCCGGTGCCTGCAAATATTCACATCCTTTTCTGAATCGCCGAAGAGGTATACGGGAGGTGGTATATCACCGGTGAAGCCCTAAAATTCGTTCCCGCCGAGCCCCTTACGCGCGAAGAAAAGCTGGAAGTCTGCGTAGAGCGCATTTTCCACGCCGAGGGCGTTCCGCCCTTCTGCGATCACGCCAATGAAGTCATGCTTCGAACACTCGATCTGGATGGCAATTCCGTCGAGCTGGTGCGTGTCATTCTCAAAGACCTGGGCCTGACCTCCCAAATTCTGCGGCTCGCGAATTCCGCCACGTACAACCATTCCCGCCGCCCCATCCTGAGCGTGCCTCACGCCATCATCCTGCTTGGATGGGACAAGGTGCGCAGCATGGTCAGCACGGTCCGCTACATCGAACAATTCGCTAATCGCTCGCCCTGTTTGCGCGAACTGCTGCTGCTCTCGGTACGGACTGCGGTGCACGGTCGCGACGTGGCAGCCGCCATCGGTTACCCGCGGCCAGAAGAGGCCTACATTTGCGGCCTCTTCCGGAACCTGGGTGAAGTTCTGATTGCATGCCATTATCCGCAGGAGTACTCGCGCATTATCTTGACCATGCACGAAGAGAAGATTCCTGAAGGGCCGGCCTGCCGGCGTGTTCTCGATTTCTCCTGGGACGAGGTGGGAAAGCGCATCGCCGCAGTTTGGAATATGCCCTCCCAGGTGCGCCTCAGCATGGACCCGGCTGCCGCGATCACTGGAACAGCCTGGGACCGGTGCCTGGCCTCGGTGTCCAACTACGGGCACGAGCTCACCCGAGCGCTGTATCGCAAAGGCACGGGTTTGGATTCCGTCCATCTGCAAACGGTGATCGATACCGACGGCCATCGGGCATTGGTCTCGGTACGCGACCTTAACCACATCGTCGATACAGCTTTCGCGGAGACGCAACAGGCCTTCGCGGCGCTCTCGGTCCCGACTGACGCACTGGTTTTGGCGAAGCAGGCCGAGCGAGCCCGCCAGATGTTGAAATCTACGCCCGTGTTTGACCACGCAGGGTTGAGAGCCCTGCAACAGGCCATTCAGCGGGCCAGCCAAGCTGCACAAAATGATTTTGAACTGGCTCATTTCATCACCGCCCTGCTGGAGGACATCCGGGCCATTGGGTTCGAACACGTAGTCTTCGGTCTCATGAACGAAGACCTGACCCTGATACGCGGCCGCCTCGCCACCGGAGAATCGGTCGATGACGTTCTGCAGCGCTTTCAGTTTTCGGTGGACGCCGCCGAGGGTCCCCTGCGCGCGGCATTGGAGCGCAAGGAAGATGTTTTCGTCGATCGGGCGCGCGATCCCCGCTACGATTACTCCGCGCTGGTCACGGCCTTCAAACCCGGCGCTTTCGCTCTTCTGCCCATCGTCATCGACGGTAAGGTGGCCGGATGTCTGTATGCGGATCTTCCTCGCGCGCCCACCGCATTCGATGCCGTGCGGCCAGCGCTTAGCCGCGCCCGCGATGTGATCACCACCGCCATTCGCAAAAAAGCCCCACCTTCCAGCGCAACCCAAGCATAACGGCCACTGTCATGCAAATTCCTTTTCGCGCCGCTTCCGGCGTATCCTGGAAGCTAAGGAGTGCCCGGTGACTCCCCTGCGTATTATCCTTTTTCTCCTACTTGCACCCGCGGGCAGCTTGGGTGTCTATGCCTTGTTCCGGCGTGGACGCCATCATTGCGCGCATAACGATCCGCTCTGCCGGCGTGACCGGCCATGTATCGCCTGCTATCGCGAGATTTTTTCGAAGACGGAGGAGAAGCAGTTACGGTAGCAGCCGGGCTCGTTTGATGTAATCCATTTTCGGAAAGCGGGGAACCAGGTACTCGTTGGTCTCTTCCTCGACCCGGCCCGCATCGATCTCTTTTCCCTCCGGCCGCATCTCGCCATAGCCTGAATATAACTTGTCGATTACCTCGAGGCCCTCGACGATCTTTCCGAAAGGTACGAAGCTCTGATCGTCCAGCACGGCGTTGTCAGCTAGGTTGATAAAGATCTCAGTGGCACGCGTGTTGGGGCCGGACTTAGCAAAGGCCAGGTTTCCGCGCAGGTTCTTCTGGCGCGGCGGATCGTCCACGATGAAGAAATTCCGCCAAGTGGCGTGGACATTGAAATCGCGATGGACGCCGAACTGCGCGATAAAGCCCTGGAGCACGCGGTAAAAGCGGCCTTCGTCGAAATAGCGCATACGGACCAGCTCATGGAACCGGTCTACGCCGTGCGGCGCCCAAGCTCGCGTGGCTTCCACCACGAAGTCCCCTTGCGTGGTCTCGAATTTCACGCGGAAGACTTCCGGGACCACCACTTTCGGCGCGGGCTTGCGGCACGCGACGATCAAACACAAGCTAACCGTCGAACACACGCACAGCGCGAAAATCGAACGCACTATCGTCGACCGCCCTGTGGCGCGGCAACGGTTTCAACTCCGGCCGACTTCAACACCGCTTTCGCGCTGACGTAATCGAGCTTCGGCGCCAGCTTCCGGATGCCATCGAACACGAAGAAGCGGGCGGAATCGTCGATGCCGACGCGGCCCGATGTGACCCCGCGATCTTTCAGCGCTTGCGTGATCCGCTGGTAGGGGCTTTCATCTTCCTGCCAGATTCGGATGTCGTCGCCCACATGGATCAGCTCGCGAGCCCGCATCTCTTCGAAGCCGGGCAACACATAGACCGGCTCCCCTTTCTCCGGCAGCACGACGGTGAATGTTCGCTCGCTGCGTCCCCAACGGACACCCGTCAGGTAGAGCATGGCCGGGCCGGGTTCTAAAACCATCGCCCCGAGTCCAAACTCTTTCATGGCGGCCTGAGCCTTGGCGATCCGCGCCCGGTAGGTTGATTCGGAAACTTCGTTGGTCTGCGGCATGGTCGACTTTCCTCACCCGAACGGCTGATCGATGGCCGGGCTTTGTTTGGTGAACATGCGCGCGCCGTCTTCGGTGATGTACATGCAATCTTCCAGGCGCACACCGAACTCGCCATAGATCGCGATGGTGGGCTCATCGCTGAAGCACATGCCGGGCTGAAGCCGCGTCTGGTTTCCCCGAACCAGGTAAGTCCACTCGTGGCCGTCCAGCCCGATGCCGTGGCCGGTGCGGTGCGGCAGGCCGGGGACTTTGTAGCCGGGTCCGAAACCGGCATCGGTAATCACTTTGCGCGCTGCGGCGTCCACCGATTCGCATGAAGCGCCGGGCTGCGCGGCGGCCAGCGCGGCATCTTGCGCCTCGCGCTCCAACGCCCAGATCTGGCGCTGCCGGGCAGTCGGCTGGCCGAAGATTACTGTGCGCGTAATGTCGGATTGGTAGCCTTCCACGCTGCAGCCGTCGTCGATCAGGACCAGATCGCCCTCCCGCAGTTGCTGGGGTTGAACACTGCCGTGTGGAAACGCGGTGTACTTGCCGAAAATAGCCATGGCGCCGCCCTGCACGCCGAGTGCACGATAAGCCGCCGCGATGTTGGCGCTCAATTCCCGCTGCGTCATGCCTTCTGTTAGAGAGCCCAATGCAGCCCGATAGGCCGCGATAGTGATGTCGTTGGCGCGCTGCATCAGAGCGATCTCAGCCGGCGACTTTATCATGCGGCAGCCGGCAGTGACCGGATCGGCGCTGGTGAATTCGAGCGCCGGCGCCAGCTTGCCCACGCCGTCGATGACGTCAAAGTGAACTCGCTCTTCGATTCCAACGCGTCCCGCGGCGACTCCGTTGTCCTTCAGAGCGCTCGCGATGGCACTATACTCACGCGCTAAAGATAGGATTTCGCCGCGCAACGGCAGTACGAAGAGTCCATCCGAACGCGAGCCGGTGAAGTAGAACGCGCTCGAGCCGCCTTCCATCACCACTGCGCCAATTTTGTTTTCGTGCATCAGCCTGCGCGCCTTCTCGACGCGGGCGCGGCGTTCGGCGTCAGTGATGGGCTGGATGCCCGCAGTCATGGGGCGCAGGTTGCGAATCGCATCTGGAACGCTGGGGGGCTGCGCCCGCGCGATCATTCGAAAACCTGCTGCTGCCGCCGCGCAGAGAAAAACTCTCCGGTTCATGGATGTCTCCCAATCATTGAAGCTGAGCCGCCATCATCCTCACTAATTCAGCATTACTCATTGGGTGCCAGCCGTGGCCCTTCATGGGCCGGCCATACTCGAAGGTCGCACCGGCGTCGGTCGTCTTGAGAAAATCCTCCAGCATGTATACCGAAACGTTCAGATAGAAGTTGTCCATTTCGCCGCAATAAAAATGGAGCTTGCCTTTCAACTGCGGCCCTAATTTTTGCCAGTTGGCCTTCATATAGGCGGTCAGATCGTAGCCATGGTCGCGCATATATTTGGCGACCTCGCGATCGATCTTGCCGGTCCGCTTATCCCAAAGCGCGCGCGGATAGCCGTCTTCGTCTACCGGCCCGTAGACGGCGTCCCAAGCTTCGAACTGCTGCGCCGAACGTCCGTGGCTGCCGAGCACCTCTTCGAGTTGGCTCATCTGCCGCATGGTCTGCACCATCTGGCCTTCTACCGTTCGCATCATCGGCCGCTCGGGAACCATGTAGTCGAAACCGGGTGCGCGGAAAGCGTTGTCGTCCTCATAGATGTTCACAAGCTGGTAGCGGCGGAAATCGACGGGATCGGGATAGAAGGTCCAGGTGCCGCCGAAGAAGTCGGGATGATGGACCTCCAGCGCCAGCGACTCCCAACCTCCGGTCGAGCCGCCAGTTAGCAGGCGGGCGCGAGGCTCCGCGATGATCCGGTAATGTTCCTCCAGGTAAGGGATCAGCTCTTGCAACAATGCATCGCCATACGGCCCGTTGTTGGCCGAGTTGACGGCGTAGGAATCATCGAAATAAGGGGTGGGATGCTGGAAGGTAACCGCGATCATGCGCGGAAAATTCTCCGAGTTCCAGTCGCCGTAGAAGTCGTAGCCGGACTTTTCACGCTCGGAGCCAGGTGGCTTCTCGCGGAATCCGAACGGCGCCGCCAATCCGAAATGCCCTTGAATATAGATAGCTGGGTAGCGCTCGCCGGGATGGTCATCATAGCCTTTCGGCAAGAGCAGGGTTGCGCCCAGGTACATCTGATGTCCCCAGAATTTGGTGAGAAGCTGGCTCTGGATTCTAACCCGCTTGACCCAGCCTGTATCTGAGGGAACCGCAATAGGATCAATGACTTTGCTAAGCTCCAGCTTTACGTCGTAGCCTGCGGCCGGATCAAGATGGATTTTGCGGACGTCGCTCTTGAGGTTGCCGGGCGACCGATTGAAGAGCTGGCCCTCCCACTGATCCATGTGGGCCCAAATGACGTGTCCGTCGGAGCGGTGAAACTCGGTATAGACATTCACCAGGGCCTGGACGTAGTAATCGCCGGCCGCCACATCAGCCAAGCTGTTCGCCGGATAGCCCAATACCTGGCTGTCCACGATTGCCAGGCTCCCCGGCGCCAGTTGATGGACATCGAGGCCAAAGAACGGCGTCTGGCCGCTCCACGATCCGGCCTGGTCAATCGGCTCGGGTGTGGCTTTCTTAGCTAGGGCTACGAAGACGCGGCCTGTGATGGGTGCGGCATGTAGGGAAGCGGGAAAGGAAACTTGGAACCGAGGGTCGGCGCCCGTGGCCAGAGCGGCGCTAATTTGGGAAAAAATGCAAAACGACGCCAAGCGAAAGAGATGTCTGGACATGGGTTGCCTGATAACCCATTATGATCGTTCTTTGGCCTGAGTTGGAACGACGTGATTCTAAAGTACTGTGCGGAAAGGAGTTGTGGTTAGCGGTTGATCGGCGATGGTTCGCCGCTGGAGCACCTGGCACGATAAAACTGGACGAGAGGGCTCTCGTCAATGCCGATCGCCCTAGCATACTGGCGAATGTAACTAATGTTGTAAATGCCGCCCGGTAAGACCTCGAAATTGCCATCCTCGATGGCCTTCAGAGTCGAGACTTTCAGTTTGGTGTTCTTGGATATCTCTTCTAACGAGATTCCCTTGGTGTTCCGAATAGATCCTACGGTCCAGCCGTCCATCGGTAAGGTTGCCATACTCCCACTCCCTACAAGAGTCCTATCGGCATTAGAAAACTCTCACTATAGATCATTTCCTTTTGTCTTCGTTTTTTTTCTGACCGTCTCTCCTGGGAGGTGCGTAGGCCGGACACCAGTACCGGGAATCCACGATCTTATTAGGAAAACTAGTACTTTTAGCTGCTTCATCTCCCCGGCGGGTACTGCTAGAATTCGATCCATACGCGTTTTTCCGTTCATAGAAAGGAACAAGTCCAGATATGTACCTATCGAAAGCCCTCCGGGGCGCGTGCTATTTCGCCGTCGCGATGGGGATGGCCAGCCTAAGCTACGCCGCACCCGGTGGTGATGATGATAAGAATGACCTTGCCCCGACTGGGAAGGGAATTGGCACGGTGTTTCACCCCGGCCAACCTAGCGACAAACCCGGACAGGCCCGGACGTCCAAGCCCTCAGCCGGCAATGGGATCTTCTACCACGGCGGACCGGTGATCCTGGGCGGCACGAACATACATTTGATTTGGTACGGAAGCTGGGACAACAATACGGCGACCACGATTCTGCCCGATTTCGCCTCGCATATCGGCCCCTCCCCTTACTTCAACATCAACACCACCTACACGGATGGGTCGGGGAAGGCGGTGACGAACATGTGCAACCTCTCTACTCAGGCCAACGACAAGTATTCTCTCGGAACAAGCCTGAGTGACGCAGATATTCAAGCCATTGTCGCAGCGCAGCACCCCACCGATACCAACGGCGTGTACTTCGTGCTTACGTCGGCTGACGTGAACGAGACCAGCGGTTTCTGTACGCAATACTGCGGCTGGCACACGCACGCCAGCATTGGCGGCCAGGATATCAAGTACGCTTTCGTGGGCAATCCAGACCGGTGTCCGTCGGCGTGCGAGGAACAAACTACTTCTCCCAACGGGAACGCCGGCGCGGATGGCATGGCCAGCATCATCGCACACGAGCTGGAGGAAGCCACTACGGACCCGGACTTGAATGCCTGGTATGACCGGCGCGGCGAGGAGAACGCCGACAAATGCGCCTGGACGTTCGGGGTGACGTCCACCGCCGCCAATGGTTCGAAGTACAACATGACGCTGGGGTCGCGGGAGTACCTGATCCAACAGAACTGGGTCAACGCCAATGGTGGGTTCTGCGCTCTGAGCCACTAAGCCAAAGGGCAACACTTCGAAGGCGAGTCAGGTAGAATTTCGCTCATGGACCATTTCTACCGGCTCGCCTTTCTGGCGACTGGCTTTGGCTGCCTGCTGGCGGCCGACACGCGATTCGAGATCTCCTTTCCGGTAACGGTGCATAACGCGCCCATCACCGGGCGCGTTTACCTGATGATCTCGAGCAAGAACGATCCGGAGCCGCGCCTTCAGATTGGGCGCACGGGAGCGCCGTTCTTCGGGCGCGACGTCGAGAAACTTGCTCCCGGGCAGGCAGCTGTGATTGACGCGAGCGACCTAGGCTCGCCAGTGCTCAGCATTTCAGAGATCCCGGCCGGCGATTACTGGGTGCAGGCCTTCGTCAACGTCTATACCGAATTTCGCCGCTCCGACGGCCATGTGGTCTGGATGCATGATGATCAATGGGAGGGCCAGCGTTGGAACCGCTCACCTGGAAATCTCTACAGCAAGCCACAGCGAGTCACGCTCGACGGCGCGAAAGGCTATGGCATTTCGCTAGTCTGCGACCAGGTGATCGCCCCGGTGCAGATTCCCACCGATACACCGTGGGTGAAGCGATTCCGGATGCAAAGTCCAATGCTCACCAAGTTCTGGGGCCGCCCGATTTTTCTCGGGGCCACAGTGCTTTTGCCGCGCGATTACGACCGGACTAATCTGAACTATCCGGTGCTATATCAGCAAGGGCATTTTTCGCTGGCCGCGCCGCTCAACTTCGACATCGGACCGGCGGGCAAAGATCTGCACAACGAATGGGTGAGGGACGATTTTCCGCGCATGATTGTGGTCACTCTGCAGCATCCCAACCCCTATTTCGACGACTCGTATGCGGTGAACTCGGTGAACGTCGGACCTTATGGCAACGCCATTTTGCAGGAACTGATTCCGGAAATCGAGAAACGGTTCCGGGTGATCCGGCAGCCCTGGGCGCGGCTGCTGGCGGGAGGGTCGACCGGCGGTTGGGAAGCGCTGGCTCTGGAGGTGTTTCATCCCGATTTCTTCGGCGGCACGTGGGTCTATTGCCCTGACTCCGTAGATTTTTCCGACGTCGAGGGAATCAATGTTTACGAGGACAAAAACGCATTCTACAAACAGTTCGAATGGCGGCGCGTGCCGACGATCAACAGCCGCGAGACGAACGGGCAGATCCGGCAGACTTCGGAAGAACGCAATCGCTTCGAACTGGTCAACGGCACGCATGGCCGGTCGGGTGAGCAATTGGACATCTGGTCGGCCGTGTTTGGTCCGCTGGGCGAAGACGGTTATTTCGATCCGCTGTTTGACAAACGCACCGGCGTAATGAATCCACGGGTCGCCGAATATTGGAAAGACCATTACGATCTACGGAATTTTCTCGAAAAGAACTGGTCGGCGCTGGCCCCCAAGCTGGTGGACAAGGTGCACGTTTTCGTGGGCGACGCCGATAACTTTTTCCTCAACAACTCGACGCGCAAGCTGGAAGATTGGATGAAGAAGACCGAGGCTCCGCATTACGAGGGGTTCTTCGCTTACGGCGCAACCAAAGGGCATTGCTGGGCCGGCCCGGTGGGAACACCTGACCGGTTGAAGGAGATGGCCGAATACATTCTTGCCAAAATGCCTCGCGATACGGTGGCGGAGTGGTGGAAGCAGTGACCCCTGGGAAACTAAAAAGTTAGCATTTAAACCGATTTATTCTCACAGCTGCAGGCGTTCTGTTTGTTTTCAGTGTTTTCGCTCGGGCTTAACGCGGTCCAAAACCTGCCAATAAAGGAAAGTTCCCGGTTAAAGGAGAAGGCCATGGACGCATTTAAGCTGGCATTCGAAACCGTAATTATCGGGCTGTTCGCTCTGCCCTGGCTATGGGTAATGATCGACCTGGTGAATCCCGATCTGTTCAATTCTTCCGGTGTCAAGCGTGTGATCGCGTGCATTCCCGCGGAATTACGGTCCTCGGCGATCGGCCTGGCGCTCTTTTCGTTGGTCTATCTGCTGGGCTCGATGATTACGCCGGTGGCGCGTGAATTTCTGAACGATAAGGACATGTTGGGCAGATTGCTGCCGACCGAGGAGAAGATTCAAGCCGCTAACTATGTTCAGATGGGCGCTCAAACGACTTCTAATTTTGTTGGGCCGGCCAGGATCGAGCTGGTGCACTTTCCGGACGCGATCGCGAGCTCAGACGGCCCTGACGAATTCCAGCATGAGGAGAGCACTCTGTTGCTTCGCGGTACCGACGACTGCGCGCGGTTGAATCGCCTGCATGAGCAAAGGACGGTGCTCGAGGGCGCCACCTTCAGCGCGTTTGCGTTGATGGCGTTGTGCGGGTTTGCCTGGTGTGGGCGTTTCAGCAAAGATCCGACAGTGGCTGGTTGGAACTTATTCCTCTGGCAGGAGGCGCGCCGCTGGGCGGCATTCATCGTCGCATCGGCAATGATACTCTTGGCCGGATGGGAGATCTCGATCGATTCGCACCATCTCGCCAATGGAGACATGCCGATTGCGGAGCTGGTGCTGCTGCTTTTGGGCGGCTTCGGTTTGTACATCTTGATTTGGGGCTCGCGATCCAGGCTGAAGATTCACGGATTGGCTTTCTTATGTGCTTCCTGGTTCACCGTGCTTTGCTACACGGGATACGGCTGCACTGAGAGATCATATGATCAAGAGGTCTTTTATACATATCGCGCGCTATCGGCGGCGCCTGCCTCAGACAGTACCCAAGCGCCAGCCCGGCCCGCGATGGCGGCTAGCCTTAGCGAATAAGAGACTCGTGAACAAGAGACTGTTGCTAGCGGTAGGAATTCTACCGGCCCTTCTATATGCGCAGTTGCACGATTCCTGGTCGAATCCCAAGAAAGTTGTGCCCTATGTGCCGACTGGGCCGGAAACGGTGGCGGCCATGCTCAAGCTGGCGGGCGTCGAGAAGGACGACCTATTGATCGATCTGGGATGTGGCGATGGAAGGATTGTGATCGCCGCGGCGAAAGAATATGGCACGCATGGAGTCGGCGTAGACATCGATCCGGCGCGCATCAAGGAAGCTAACCAAAACGCGCGCAAAGAGGGAGTGGCGAACCTGGTCGAATTCCGGCAAGGAGATCTGTTCGATACCGATATCGGGAAAGCCACGGTAGTAACGCTCTACCTGTTGCCGGAGGTCAACATGAAGCTTCGGCCGAAGCTGTGGCGAGAGCTGAAGCCTGGAACCAGAGTGGTGTCGCACAGCTTCGACATGGGAAATTGGAAGCCGGATAAACAGGAGCACGTGGGAGGGTCGGATATTTTCTTGTGGGTTATCCCTTTGTAGCTGACCTGGAAGAGCTAGCGATCGTTATTCCAGGGGCAGGCCTACGTAATTCTCCGCCAAGCTTTGGGCCGCGACACGGGAACTGGTGACATAATCCAGCTCGGCGAGTTGGCGGCGATGATCGAAACCTGTATCGCCTTCGAAGCGATGCAGCATGGACGTCATCCACCAGGAGAAATGCTGGACTCGCCAAACGCGGCGCAGACAGGTCTGAGAGTACCGGTTCAAGAGTTCCTCGCGTCCGGTCTTGTAGAACTCGGCGAGCGCTCGAGCCAGGACGGTCACGTCTGCGATGGCCAGATTCATTCCCTTTGCGCCAGTGGGAGGCACGATGTGAGCTGCGTCGCCAGCCAGATAAAGCCTGCCAAACTGCATCGGCTCGAGCACGAAGCTGCGCATTGGCGTAACGCCCTTTTGAAGAATTGGGCCCTCCGCGAGTGAAGAGCCTTCGACCTCGGTGCGAACTTGCAATTCCTGCCAGATCCTTTGATCGCTCCATTCGGCCAGGTTTTCGTCGGGCTTACATTGCAAATAGAGCCGCGACAGCGCCGGTGTCCGCATGCTTAGCAAAGCAAAGCCGCGCTCGTGATTGGTATAGGTCACCTCTTTGGACGAAGGCGCCGCTTGCGCGAGAATTCCGAGCCATGCGAATGGATATTCCCGCTCATACACCGTAACCTCGCCGTCCGGGATGGCTGCTCGCGAGATGCCATGGAAGCCATCGCACCCGGCAATGAAATCGCAACGGATCTCGCGAACCTCGGAGTTGTGGCGAAAATGGATTGACGGTTTGGGGCCGGCGAGGTCTCGCAGGCTGACTGCCTCGGCCTCGAAATGCACTTGGCCGCCCAAGTCCAGGCGTGCTTTGATCAGGTCTTTGATCACTTCCTGCTGACCATAGACCGTGATAGCGCGGCCGCCAGTCAGATCGAACATATCGATGCGATGACGGCGCCGATTGAAGCGCAGCTCGATTCCGTGGTGAACCAGGCCTTCGCGCTGCAGGCGATCGCCCAGGCCGGTTTCGACCAGGAGATCGACGGTACTTTGTTCCAACACGCCCGCGCGCACGCGTTCTTCGCAATGGCTACGGGTGCGACTTTCAATTACGATTGATTCGATGCCCTGCCGGTGCAGGAGGTGCGATAACATCAGGCCGGCCGGCCCGGCCCCGACAATTCCGACCTGCGTTCGCATTCGCTAGGGGTGCGAAAAGTCAAAAGGCAGGTCGGAGACCTGCCCCACCAACTTGCCCCACTTACTTTATCACGCGAACGGGCGTTTTCCTGCGAACTTTGCGGATCATGGAGTCTTCGGCGGTGGGCGGGAGACCCTTGGCCTTCAGGTCTTCCCTGCGGCGCTCCATCTTCTTACCCAAAGCCTGAAAGTCGATCTGAAGATCACGCGCCTTCGGAAGCATATCGTTTTCTTCTTCTTTGATGTGATGGCGAACGCTCTCAGCCAGAACCGTGAACTTAGCGTCGAAATGATCGTTGTCGCTGTTCATGGCATCCAGCTCCGCGATGAGGACCTTGGCTACATGATGCTCTTCATCGGCCTCGTTCATCATGGCGCTCTTCAATTGCTCGCGAACGGCTGGATAGAACAACTCCTCTTCTATAGCGGAGTGGATGCGCAACTCTTCGATGGCCTGTTTAGCGATCTTCTGTTTCTCGGCTCTACGTTCCGCGGTCTCGAACCGCTCGAAGAGCGCCTTCACGGCGTCGTGATCGCGCTTGAGCATCGATATGGCGTCATTCTCTTCGCTGGTGAGCCAGTCAAACATTTCGCCCCCCAGCTCGCCTACCAGCCAATTGGACACGTGCGGCGCCCACCTATGCTGCTGTGGAGGAGTTCATCGCTCCCACCGGGCTCAGAACAGCATCTAGGCGATCGGCTCGCAACTGTAGTTCTGCCAGCTCGTGCAGAAAATGCGGCCGAAGCTGCGGTTTCGCTTGCAAATCGGAATAGAGACGTTGCAAACGGCGCTCCCCATTGCGCAACAGCTGTATCTCGGCGACGACAATAGCGTCAAAGTTGTTCTTGGACGGTTGATGCATTACCCTCTCTCCACTGCGGCAACAATGAGCAATTTTGATTCCATAGCTAGACCTGTGGCTGAAGCATGTGTCATGAAGGGTTTAGATGCTGTTACGATATGCCGCAAAGATCTATTTGCGAGGAGCTAGACCAAAAACAGGGAAGAACTTCCTGGATTTCGACAGCGCGATAATTTAACGCGCATGGTTACCGACTGCATCGGTGGGGACGCCGCCATTGGAACGGAGACGTCTACTAGTAGTTCAGCAGCGGAATATCTTTGACCGGCGGTGGCGCAGGGATCGAGCTTAGATACGCGTGGATATCCGCGAGGTCGGCATCTGAGAGCACCTTGCTAGTGTAAGGCGGCATCTGGCCGGTAGGATGACGGACATAGGCGGTGAGTGCGGCCAGAACAATCGGCCGAGGAGCGAGCCTGGCGCCAGCCGCTCCGCCCTGGCCCTGATAACCATGGCACTGGTAGCAGCCATCCTTTATGAAAAGTCGCTTTCCGTTGTCGGCATTGGCGCCGAAAGTTAGCGTCCCAAGAATCAGAATCAAGGAAGCGGCGAGGTAAATCTTGCTCACGTCTGCCGAGGATATCACAGTCGATCAGCGGCCGGGTGGCATTCTATGATCGCCGGGTGTTGCGCGAATTCGTGGCCGCCTGTTCGACTAGACTGGCGGGATATCCGCGCAAGGACTTCTATCCGACGACCGGCGGCAATTCTCGAACGCCAACGCGCTCCATTGGCAAGAGGGAGCATTTTGACTGCCACCCGAAAGTTGTAGGGTAATAGACCCCCTGGTAACCGTGTTAGCGCTGGATAGCGACCTGGGCCGCGTCCACGTCGTAGCCCTCGTCTTTGGCCGTTTCGACGGCTTTGGAGCGCAGAACGTCTTCACTCGTGTCCTGGGGCGTTTTTGAAAGCGCCCGCTTGATGACCTCTTCGCCGATCTGTATGCGGACATGCCATTCCTTCTTGGCTGGATCCCAGTTGACGGTGGTCTTCTCCGCTTTCATCATGATGGCTCCTTCGTGGTTAATTATCCGGCCATATCTTATCGCACTTGCCACCAGCCGGTGTATACTCGGTTCGCATGCAGTCAACATTTCGCGCCGCCGGTCTTTTGGTGACGGTAACGTCAAGCTTGTGCGCCGCTACGCTTCCTCCGCCTGAATATCAGAAGCTGGTCCACGATATCTACAAGCAACTGATCGAGATCAACACCTCGTTCAGTACCGGAGCCACGACGCCGGCCGCCCGCGCCATGGAGGAACGTTTGCGGGCCGAGGGCTTTCCGGCATCCGACATTCAGGTGCTGGGGGCGGCTGACCACAAGATGAACGTCGTGGCGCGCTATCACGGGACCGGTCAGCGCAAACCACTATTGCTGCTCGCGCACCTGGATGTGGTGGAAGCCAAACGCTCGGATTGGTCCTTCGATCCCTTCAAGCTCACCGAGAAGGATGGCTTCTTTTACGGGAGAGGAACTATCGACGACAAAGCGCAGGCCGCGATGTGGATCGCAAACCTGATCCGCTACAAGCGCGAAGGCTTTAAGCCAGATCGCGATTTGATCGTGGCGCTCACGGCCGACGAGGAGGGCGGCGGTCCCTATAACGGCGCCGACTGGCTGGTGAAGAATCATCGCGACCTGATCGATGCCGAGTTCGCCTTAAACGAAGGCGGCTGGGGCGATATGGTGAATGGCAGACGCGTCGCCAACAATGTGCAAGTCAGCGAGAAGTACGTGGCCACTTACCGGCTGGAAGTCAAGAATAAGGGCGGCCATAGCTCGCTGCCGGTGCCGGACAACGCAATTTATCGGCTGGCCGAAGCGCTGGTCCGCATTTCGAAATATAAGTTTCCGGTCGAGACGAATGAAGTGACGCGAGCGTATCTGGAACAAATGGCCAAGGTTTCGCCGCCGCCCGCGGCAGCGCAAATGAAAGCAGGGGCGCAGGGATCGGCCGAGGCACTGGAACAATTGGCGGCAAGCGCGACGGCTTTGAACGCGACCTTGCGGACTACGTGCGTGGCCACGATGCTGGATGGCGGGCATGCGTTGAACGCGCTGCCCCAGACCGCCGGCGCAACGGTCAACTGCCGCGTCCTGCCAGATATGAAGCCCGAAGAAGTAATCGGAAAACTGAAGCAGGTTATCGGCGACGAGCAGGTATCGGTGAAGCCGCTCGGGGACGTCGTAATCGGTCCTCCCTCGCCGCTCCGCCCGGATCTTTTCAAAGCTGCCTCTCGGGTCACCGACACCATGTGGCCGGGCACGCTGACAGTGCCTGTGATGGTGATGGGCGCAACAGATGGGCTGTATTTGCGGCGGGCCGGAATTCCGACCTACGGGTTGCAGGGGATCTTCATCGAGCGCGATGACTTTCGTGCGCACGGTCAGGACGAGCGGCTGGGCATTAACGAATTTTACGAGGGCGACGCGTTCCTTTATGAGTTGGTAAAGTCGCTGGCGCAGCCCACGCGCTAGAAAGTCGAGCACAGAAGATCGCCATGCCAAATATAGCCGTCGAAGTCCGAAGGGCGTGGAACGACTGCGCACCGCTCACCGCTACCAGTGTTCTGATGCTGGCTGCTTTGGTCGCCGCCTGTGCGGGGCTCTTTCTCGATCCGCGCATCATCACCGGCGTACCTGCCTGGCTGAAACCGGCCAAGTTTGCGATCTCGACTGCAATCTTCGCTGGAACGATCGCATGGCTGTACCGCTACATCACCATCTGGCCGCGGTTCATGCGAGTAGTGGGATGGGTGCTGGCCTCCGTTTTGGTGTTCGAAGTCGCGATCATCTACATGCAGGCCGTCCGCGGGACCACCAGCCACTTCAACGCGTCCACACCGCTCGACGCCACTCTATTTGCCGTCATGGGTGCCGGCATCGGGATCCTCTGGCTAGCTAGCGTCGCTGTTCTAATCGCACTGTTCCGCCAGAAGTTTAAAAATCCGGCTTGGGGGTGGTTGCTGCGGCTCGGCATGTTGATCACGGTGTTAGGATCGTCGGGCGGTGGATTGATGCTGCGAGTGACGCCCGAGCAGACTGTGGCGCTGCACGCGACCCACACGGTTCGCGCGGTGGGCGGCCATACGGTGGGCGCTCCGGACGGCGGCCCGGGACTCCCGGGCGTCGGATGGAGTACGCAGCATGGCGATTTGCGCGTCCCACACTTTTTCGGACTGCACGGCCTTCAGATCATTCCCTTCCTGGGCTGGCTTGCGCTGCGCAGGCGTCGAAATGAGGCTGCGGCCAGGCAGATTGGTTTCGTCTTTGCGATCGCGACCAGCTACCTTGCCCTGGTTGCGATATTGACTGTGCAAGCCTTGCGCGGCCAATCCATTATTGATCCGGATGGCGCCACTCTGACCGCGCTAGCCCTATGGCTGGGAGCCAGTGCAGTGGCAATCTTCTTGACGCGGGGAGTTTCGCTGCCGGAGCGTGCTCGAGCAGCAGCGAGATAAGAGATTGATGACTGCCGAACAGGTTTTCTCAGTCGCTAATCTGATGGCTATCGCCGGCTGGCTGATTCTCATTGTCGCCGGCCGAGTCCGCTGGGTGCCGTCGCTAGTGACGGGTGCGATTCTGCCGCTGTTGTTCGCTCTACTTTATAGCGTTTTGATTGCCACTCATTGGGGCGAAAATACAGGCGGCTTCGGAACGCTAGTGCAGGTTCATGCCCTGTTTACGAACGATTGGCTGCTTCTGGCCGGCTGGGTGCATTATCTGGCCTTCGATCTCTTCGTCGGAAGTTGGCAGGTGCGCGATGCTCAAAAACACAAGATCCCCCACCTGCTGTTGATTCCCGGTCTGATTTTGACCTTCATGTTTGGGCCGGTCGGCCTGCTGCTCTACTTCATCATTCGATTGGTGCGAACTCGATCGCTTAAACTTGACTCGGCTGCGGCCGCGTAATCCGCTATCGCCGGACTAATCGGCGTTCAGTGGCTTTCGCCGGCATCAGCCCAGGATAGCCGTACTCTTCGATCGGCGTAACTAACGCGATATCCAGGAGTATTTGAAACACTCTCTACTACGGCGAATCCCATCTCCGGAGCAGCATCTTGGGCAAGAAAGCCAAATTGGGCAGAAGACTCAAAAGCATCCCGCCGCCGACAGACCCCTTCGAATCCGCCAAATTCGCCGGCCTGCGCTATGTGACTGGCGAAGGACCGGGTATCGTCCGCCGCCGGGCCGGGAAGGGATTTTCCTACGTGGGTGTAGACTCCAAGCCGGTACGGGACAAGGCGACCTTGAAACGGATTGCCTCTCTGGTCATCCCGCCCGCCTGGGAAAACGTTTGGATTTGCCCCGTCGAAAACGGCCATATTCAGGCCGTTGGCCGCGATGCACGGGGGCGCAAGCAATATCGCTATCATCCGCGTTACAGGGAAGTTCGCGACGAAGCCAAGTACGGCCGCATGCTGGCTTTCGGCGCAGTTCTGCCGACGATTCGTCAAAAAATAAATCAAGATCTTGCAGCACAGGGTCTGCCGAAGCGAAAGGTTATCGCGGCCATCGTGCGCTTGTTGGATGAGACCTGCATACGAATCGGCAACGACGAATATGCTAAGTCCAATAAATCGTATGGGCTCACCACGTTGAAAGAACAGCATGTCGACGTCCACGGCGATAACGTACGTTTGCGCTTCCGGGGCAAGAGCAAACAGGATCATGACATTAAGCTTCGGGATCGTCGCTTGGCCAAAATAGTGAAGCAGCTTCAAGAGCTACCCGGCCAGGAACTGTTCCAATATCAGCAGGAAGATGGCGATTACATAAAGGTGGACTCCGCGGATGTGAACGATTACCTGCGAGAGATCACCGAGGACGATTTCACAGCCAAGGATTTCCGGACTTGGCACGGCACTGGCCAAATGGCTCAGGAACTGGCGGCCTTGGGGCCGGCGCAATCGGAAACAGAGGCCAAGCGCAACATTGTTGAAGCTGTGAAAATGACCGCCAAGCGGCTAGGCAATCGTCCGGCAGCCTGCCGGAAATACTACATACATCCAGCCATTCTCGAAAGCTACATCGGGCAGACCATGTTCGAAGCGATGAAAGGCATCCATCCTGGCTCGGGAGGTTCGGCCGCTCAACTTCGAGCCGAGGAAATGGTGGTTCTGCGGTTAGTCGAAGCCTACGCCAGTTCATCCGTCGACCGGCCCGCCAAGGCCAGCTAATTTGTGTCACCTATATCCACCGTTAGCATCCAACTAGTGGTGTCCCGTAAGCCGCGCCACGTCGCTTCAAAAACTACGCCCGAGATTTCGGACGGTTCCCAATCCAGTACTGCGGTCTACCGCGTAATTCGGTCGTTTGCAGCCACGTCCGAGACGGACGGTCATTTTCTCACCGTGAGAAAGGGCGCACTCCTGGCCGTTGAAGGTCCGTTAAAGCAATTCGGCCTCGTAGAGGCGGTGTGCGCCGAGCAGACGCTCCTGGTTTTCACCCGCGATATCGAGATGTGCGCCGAGTGCATCGTACAGCCCCATCGCGGCTGAAACAATTCAGACTCAGCGTGATCTAGAGGGTGGAGGTCGGCAATGGCGCAACGAAGTTCAAAAGGGAAAAGCAAAATCGCAAAGGTAATGCGGGAAAAGAAACACGGCACCCTGAAATCGGGCAGCGGGCACAAGGTCAAGAGCCGCAAACAGGCCGTCGCTATCGCCCTCAGTGAGGCGCGTAAATCAGGCGCCAAAATTCCTAAAAAGAAGAAGTAGTACGCGCTTAGTTACTGCTACCAGTTGTCGGCGCAGGCTTAACGGTCGGATACTTAATCCCCAACTGTTCTAAATAGGTGTCGTATTTGGATGGATCGTAATACAGCGCCTTCATTCGCGGCCGGTACTGCTCCATGGTTTTCTGATTGAGCCAGATGGCCGGCTGGTCGCCCGGGCGCAGGAACGTCGTATAGTGCATCTCCTTGTTCTGGACGTTCTTGAAATAATCCCAGGCTTGATCGACCAATTCCGGATGCAGCAGGATGTCGAGCATGGTCATGGCTTGCACTTTTGCACCGGCCACGACGCCTTTATGCGCGATGGGCGTCGCCATCGATATCGCATTGGCCCAGTTGTGGCCGGGGCCTCCGGGAATGTTTGAGGGATAGCGCAGCGTAATAGTGGGCACGGCCCAAGAGATATCCCCGATGTCGTCTGATCCGCCACCCATGGGACCAGCTCCGAAACCCTCCTCTTCATCAGCGTCACTGCCTGATTCGCGAGGCGCCCGCTGCTCCGGAATCTTTGAAGCGAGCCCGCGCACCGGGACCTTCAACTCGCGCTGCAGCGCCTTCGCAAGTGTCTGATCATCGTCGGACCATTGCGGCAGCCCGACCTTCTTGATGTTCTGGTACATATCTTCGGCAATCGGCTTGTTGAAGTAGCCCGTCCAGGCGCTGCCCAGCAGCCGTGACGTATAGGTGGTGTCGGTCATGAGCGCGGCGGCCTGAGCCATGTTGTCACCGATATGCCAGAGGTTCATGATGTGATCGTAATCGGCCTCCCGGAAGTAATACCAGACAGTAGCGTTGGGTGGCACGACGTTCGGTTGATCGCCGCCGTTGGTGATTACGTAATGGACTCGCGTGGCGAGGCGGAGATGCTCACGGCGGAAGTTCCAGCCGACGTCCATCAATTCCACTGCGTCGAGTGCGCTTCGGCCGCGCCAGGGAGCACCGGCAGCGTGAGCGCTCTCACCCTTAAACATGTATTCGACCGACACCAGACCATTGCCGCCTCCCGGTCCGTAAGAGACGCCGAAATTGCTGGCCACGTGCGCGAACAAAACGATGTCGACGTCCTTGAACAATCCGGCACGAACGTAGTAGGCCTTGGTGCCGAGTTCTTCCTCGGCCACGCCGGGCCAAAGGCGTATGGTGCCCTTCAAATGCTCGCGCTCCATGATTTTCTTCACGGCCAGCGCTGCCGTAATATTCAGTGGGACGCCGGAATTGTGGCCTTCCCCGTGACCGGGCGCGCCTTCGATCATCGGCTCATGCCAGGCGACGGCGGGCTTCTGCGAGGCCTGCGGAATGTCGTCGATATCGGAGCCGAGCGAGATCACCGGTTTGCCTTCGCCCCACGAAGCCACCCAAGCGGTCGGGATGCCGGCCACGCCGTGCTGCACTTTGAAACCTTCCTTTTCGAGGATGCCCGTGAGGTATTTGGAGGTTTCGAACTCCTGGAAGCCTAGCTCACCAAAGCTGAAGACACTATCGACCATCACCTGGGCCTGCTTTTTCATGGAATCGATCTGGCCGGTGAGGTCGGCCTTCATGGCAGCTTCACGTTCGGGGGAGACTTTGGATTGAGCGAACAGGCAGGCTGTGGAGAGCAGCAGGGCTGGCAAGCATTTGAGCATAGACGACGATCCTTTCATGCGAGGCGTTGAGGCTCGGTCTAACCACATTAGATGGGGTGGGGTGGGGACTGCAAGTGTCTCTAATTGCCGTCGAAGGTTGGCAAATTCGGCTCGACGAGAGAAACGAAACGCCGCCACTCGCTAGCGACGCTTAGGGGCGAGATCGAGGGTCTTCCGGACTCGCGCAAATACGTCGCCCTCGGCAATACCGCTGCAGTCGCCTTCATCGATGGCAGCCCGCAAAGCAGTAAGCTTTGCCTCGCACTGCTCCTTGTCGGGTGCACCTTCGTTTGTCACCGCTTCCGCCGCCCGCCCTGCCGACGCTTGGGCTCGGCTGCACGGTTAACGTCCGCCGAGAAGGCACCTTCCAGTATCTCGGCTACTTCCTGCTGATGGCGCTTGAGCGATCCCGTGGCTGGGCTGGCGCTGGCGGCGCGTCCGACATAGCGCACCGCGCGGCCGCTCGGTTCTAGAATTGGCTGGATCTGCTCCTGGACGAATCGCCACGCGCCCATATTGCGCGGCTCTTCCTGCACCCACACGACCTCGGCTGTCTCCCGATAGCGCGCCAGAATGTCGCGGACATCGCCGGCCGGGAATGGATACATCTGTTCCAGCCGAACGATGGCTACGTGGGAAACCTTGCGCTCCTCACGCGCGGCCATCAGGTCGTAATAAACCTGGCCGGAGCACATCAGCACACGGGTCACTTGCGTTAATTCCACACCGCTCGGATCATCCATCACTTCGCGAAATGTTCCGCTGGTCAAATCATCAATCATGGATACCGCTTTTGGATGGCGCAACATGCGCTTGGGCGTAAAGAGAATGAGCGGCTTTCGGACGCCCCGGCGATCAGGCCCCCCGTGCATCTGGCGGCGCAGCACGTGAAAGTATTGAGCAGGCGTGCTGGCGTTCACTACTTGAATATTATCTTCGGCGCACAGCGTCAAGAAGCGCTCGATGCGCGCGCTGGAGTGCTCCGGACCCTGGCCTTCGTAGCCGTGCGGCAGCAGCAAAACCAGTCCGCTGGGCTGGCCCCATTTCGATTCCGCGCTAACGATGAACTGGTCGATCAGGATCTGCGCGCCATTGGCAAAATCGCCGAACTGTGCCTCCCACAAAACTAATGTCAGCGGGTCGGCGACACTATAGCCGAACTCGAAGCCCATGACGGCGTACTCGCTGAGCGAGCTGTCGTAGACATCGAAGCGCGCCTGCTTGTCGGACAGATGCTGCAGCGGGATGTAGCGCTCGCCCGTCTCACTGTCGAACTGTTCGAGGTGTCTTTGACTAAAAGTCCCGCGGCCGCTGTCTTGCCCCGCGAGCCGGACAGGCGTGCGTTCCAGTACGAGAGTTCCGAAGGCCAAGGTTTCGGCGGTAGCCCAGTCGATCGGTGCGCCGGTCAATACTTCGCGGCGTTTCTTGAGGAACCCCTCCAGTTTGGGATGCACGTGGAAATCGGGTGGGAAGGTGGTGATGCCTTGCACCACGCGCTCGATGATCCCCCGGTCCACGGCTGTATTAGGCCGAGGCTCGATCATTTCTCCCAAATCCACGGCGCTCAGGTCCTGCACCTGGTATTGCTCGGCGTTCTTCTTGCCGGCCTCATAGGCTTGATTCAGCCGGTCCGACACGGCCTTGCGAAGATCGGAGACCTCGCCTTCATCCACGAACTTTTCCCGGAGTAATTGCTCGGAATAAATCGTAGCCACCGACGGATGCTGGCGAATCTTGCGATACAGAATCGGCTGGGTGTAACTGGGATCGTCGGCTTCGTTGTGCCCATGCCGCCGATAGCAGAACATATCGATGACGACGTCCTTCTTGAACTGCTGGCGATAGTCGTAAGCCATCTGCGCCACGCGGACGCACGCTTCCGGATCGTCGCCATTCACATGAAAGATGGGCGCCTGCACCATGCGCGCGACATCGGTGGAATAGGGCGTGGAACGAGCTTCGTTGGGATTGGTCGTGAATCCGATCTGATTGTTGATGACCAGGTGAATGGTGCCGCCGGTGGTGTATCCTTCCAGTTGCGACAGATTCAATGTTTCGGCCACCACGCCTTGGCCTGCAAACGCGGCGTCGCCGTGAATCAAGATCGGGATAACGCGCTCACGCTGTTTGTCCCCAAGGCGGTCCTGCTTGGGGCGCACAATGCCTTCGGCCACCGGGTCAACAGCTTCGAGGTGACTGGGGTTGAACGCCACCGAAACCACTATTTCCCTGCCGCCGGTAGACTTGCGAACGCCGCTCGCGCCCAGATGATATTTCACGTCTCCCGAGCCTTGCGTACTGTCGGGATCGATGCCTTCGAATTCGGAAAAAATCTCCACCATCGATTTGCCGACGATGTTGGCCAGAACATTCAGGCGCCCGCGGTGCGCCATGCCGATCACGGCTTCATGGACGTTGGTGTTGGCGGCGCGATCGAGAACCTCGTCCAGGATGACGATGGCTGACTCCGACCCCTCCAGCGAGAATCGCTTGTGCCCGATGAAACGGGTGTGCAGAAAGTGCTCGAACTCTTCGGCTTCTACCACGCGCTGCAGCGCGCGCATGCGAGTGGGAGTGTCCAGCGGCCACCGATTTCCGGTCGGCTCCATGCGAAGTTGTAGCCAGCGCTTCTGCTCCGGAATTTGGATGTTCATGTACTCGCATCCGATTTTTCCACAGTAGGTCTGGCGCAGCGTCTCGAGAATTTCCCGCAGGGTCGCGATCTTTTGCGGTTCATCGTCGTCGGACATCAACGTGCCGGTGAGAAACTCGCGGTCCAGATCCCAGATGGTCAGCCCATAAGTGGCCGGATCCAGCTCGGGGTGGTAAACGGCCTCCGAGCCTAGGGGATCGAAGTCGGCGATCAAGTGCCCACGCACCCGGTAAGCATTGATGAGCTGCAGCACCGCCGCCTCTTTGGCGACTTCGCTCAGGTCCGCGCCACGCAGGCCGGGAACCGCAACCGGCCGATCCGGCTCCCAGTGGACCGGCTTGTGCGGAATCTTAAGATCGGAGAAAAGCTCTTCGTAGAAGCCCTCTTCTCCCTCCAGGAGCGCTTGCAGACGGCCCAGAAACATTCCCGATTCGGCGCCCTGGATCACGCGGTGATCGTAGGTGCAGGTCACGCTCATGACCTTGCTCAAGCCGAGCAATGCGCGAAGCTGTTCGGAGGCGCCGTGATATTCGGCCGGATAATCGATAGTGCCGATAGCGATGATCGAGCCTTGCCCAGGCATCAGCCGCGGAATGGAACTGAGCGTTCCCACAGTGCCCGGATTGGTCAGCGAAATGGTAGTGCCGTCGAAATCCTGGACAGCGAGCTTATTGGCACGGGCTCGTGCGACGATGTCGTCGAACGACTCCATGTACTGAGCGAAATTCAGCCCCCCGGCATTCTTAATATTGGGAACCTTGAGCGACCGGACTCCGTCTTTGCCGGCAACATCCACGGCGATGCCGATGTTCACCTGGCTTCGCACCAAGCGCGCCGGTTCGCCGTTCACATCCGAATAAGCGCTATTGAGCGAGGGATTGGTTGGAAGCGCTTTGACCACCGCCCAGCCGACGATGTGCGTGTAGGAGATCTTTGGCCGGCCAATCAGGGTGCGGTGTTCATTGATAATCCTGCGATTTTCATCGATAACCTTGACCGGAATGACGCGCTGCGAAGTAGCCAGCGGAATACGAAGGCTGGCATTCATGTTCTCGGCGATGCGGGCGGCCGCGCCGCGAAGAGGAAGCAACTGATCGCCCGCCGATGCTTTTTGCAGGGGCGCCTGCGGTGGGGCCGCCACCGTGACAGGGGCTGTAACACCGGATGTGGCAACGACGGGTGTTGTAACGGCGGGTGTCCCGTTAGTGGGCGACTGCGTACCGCCGTTCGATTCGAAAATTTTCTTCCAGCTATCGTCTACGGTCTTGCGGTCATGCAGGTATTGCTGATAAAGCTCGTCTTCGAGCCAGCTATTGATACCGAACTCAGGAGGCGTTGATTGGGGCATTGAAAAGTGCTGTCCAATCTTCATGATACCGCTGTGTTGTGCGAGGGCGTAAATCTACGTAAATAAGCAACCGCTTAGGAAGCCCGCACATCTAAATTGGTGGGGAGAAAAGGAAAAGATATGAAATCGAAAATTCTTAGCGCGGCGCTGGCCTTAGGTCTTGCGGTATCGACGGCTCCACTTTTTGCGCGCGCCCCACAAGGGGATTTGGGGGATGCCGTGCGTCACGAATTGGTGATGCTTCCGTACTACAACGTCTTTGACGACCTGGGATACCAGGTGAATGGCAACACCGTGATTTTAACCGGCGACGTTACGCAGCCGGTTTTGAAGTCCGATGCCGAGAACGTCGTAAAACGAATTCCAGGCGTGGCGAACGTCGTGAATGAGATCAAAGTATTACCGCTATCGCCATTTGATAACCAGACTCGGAGAGCGGTGTACCGGTCGGTGTTCGGATTCGCGAGTCTTTATCGGTACGCGATGGGCGCGCAGCCTTCCATTCACATCATTGTGGACAACGGTCATGTGACCCTGAAAGGCGTGGTGGATAACGAAGGCGACAAGAACCTGGCGTACATCCGCGCCAACGGAGTCCCCGGAGTGTTCTCGGTGACCAACGAATTGCGCGTTGCCGAAAAGTAAGTATCTCGAATACTAGGTTTAGCGCAGAGGATTGGCCATCGATTGCTAGTGATCGGTGGCCAATTTCCTTTTTAGACGCTGAAGCCTTCTGCCGATTCTGCCGATCTCCCAGCAGGACCCGCTTCGAATGCGCTGGACAACGATTGGCCTATCAGCAGGAGCCGAACATTTCGCTTCTGCGCCCGAACCCAAAGCTGTGGATTGGAGAAAGCGCATTGTTTCGCTCTGGATTCCAGCCGTTCTGGGGCTCGGCTTGCTAACGGCCTTCGCCTACGTCGGCGTCCGGATCGTCGCCGGGAAACCGCAGGTTCAGCCCACAACCGTGCCGGCCGGGCAGCCACCGTCCAAGATCCAGGTCCTTGTGAGTATTCCAGCTGCGCCAACGCCGAAGCCTGTTTCCTCGCCCGCCGTCCAGGCAACCAACTTTACCGTGATCACGCCGCAACCAGGCGAGCGCTATCTTCAGGTCGCAGCCGTGAGCCCGCACATGGTGCTCACCTATGTGGACAATCTACGGATAGCTAATCTAGAGGCTCTGGTCGCACCCGGTCCGACGCCTGACGTTCTGCGTGTATTGGTGGGTCCATTTGCGGATCCCGATTCTATGGACAAAGCGAAAGCGCAGTTAGAAGCGTCTGGAAAATCTCCGATCATCCGGATTTATTAAACACCCGAGCGGGTAAGCTTAGGGTGTGCGCACCATCATCGAGCCTTTTCGCATCAAAAGCGTCGAGCCACTGCGGCGAACAACGCCGGAACAGCGCCAGCAGTTTCTCGAAGCAGCCGGCTACAACCTGTTTCAGATCCGGGCCAGCGACATCCTGATCGATCTGCTCACCGATTCCGGTACCAGCGCCATGTCCACCGAACAGTGGGCCGCTATGATGCGCGGCGATGAGTCATATGCCGGAAGCGAAAGCTTTTATCGCTTCGAGCAGGCGGTGCGGACGCTCACTGGGTTTCGTCACGTGATTCCCACTCATCAGGGGCGCGCCGCCGAGCGCATCCTATTTTCAATCTTATGCAAGCCCGGCCACATCGTCCCCAGCAATACGCACTTCGATACCACGCGGGCCAATATCGAATCGAACGGCGCCCGGGCGTTGGATCTGCCCATCGCGGCCGCTTCGGATACGCAGGCCAGAATCGCATTTAAAGGCAACCTGGACATGGAAGCGTTGGAGAAACTCATTCAGACCGAGGGCGTCCAGAATATTCCGCTGGTGATGATTACGGTCACCAACAATTCCGGTGGCGGACAGCCGGTATCGATGGCCAATATCCAGGCGGCCCGTGAAGTGACCGCTCGTCATCGCATCCCGCTTTATCTGGATGCCTGCCGTTTCGCCGAGAACGCCTGGTTTATCAAGAGAGACGAGCCGGGCTACGGCGATCTTTCGCCGCGCGAGATCGCGCAGAAGATGTTTTCCCTCGCCGACGGGTGCACATTCTCGGCCAAGAAAGATGCTTTCGCCAACATCGGGGGATTTCTGTGCACCAACAATAGCAGGCTGGCTGAGCAAGAGACCAATGTGTTGATCCTGACGGAAGGATTTCCGACTTATGGCGGGCTGGCGGGCCGCGATCTGGAGGCGATCGCCGTGGGCCTGGAAGAGATTCTGCAGCCTGAGTACCTGGAGTATCGAATCGCGTCTACCGCATACTTTGGACGCCACATCGCCGATCATGGAGTGCCCATCGTCGAGCCGCCGGGCGGCCATGCCATCTATATCGATGCCGGACGGATGCTTCCTCACATTCCTAAGGAGCAGTTTCCTGGGCAGGCTCTCGCGGTGGAACTATACCGGCACGCCGGAGTACGGTCGGTTGAGATTGGATCAGTAATGTTTGGAGGCGAAGCGCGGCACGAGCTATTGCGTCTGGCAATCCCGCGCCGCGTCTATACGCAGAGCCACGTGGACTACTTGGTGGAAGCGATTCTCGAAGTAAACGCTCGCAAACGCGACATTCGTGGATTCGAGATTGTTTCCGAGCCAAAGTTTTTGCGGCATTTCACCGCGCGGTTCCGGCCGCTGTAGGATGTAAGGCCTATCACTCTCCAAGGCGGTAGAGGGCACTAAGGCGATTAAGGCCAGTCCCTTAGGGCAACGCTGGATATTCTCTAGGCCGATAACTGCCGTTTACCCGGTTTGAGCGACAGGTGTATGCGCCTATCGCGTGGGGAGGGCAGTGTATTGTGACCAAGAGAAATATCGTTCCGTTGTTAGGTATAGCTTTCGTAGTAGCCATCATCTCAACGGGGATCTTCTACGGGCTGTTTGCAGGTAAGCTGCGGAGTTCGGTGGGTGAGTTGCCGGCTCAGTCCATTGTGGTAGCGGCGCGGACACTGGCGCCGGGAACCGTCCTGCAAGCCAGCGATCTGCGTGTATCGGAAGTTAAGGGAGCCTGGAAAGGCGGTTACTCGAAGCCGGAAGATCTGGCGGGCGTCACCATCCTGCGGGCAGTTCAGCAAAACGAACCCATTCTCGAGGACCGCGTGGCCTCGCGCGATGCAAAGTCAGGTCAGGGCGCGGGAGGCGTACCGTCCGGAATGAGGGCGGTCTCAATCCGGGTGGCGGAGTCGAGTGGCGTAGTGGGCCTGCTGCGGCCGGGAACCAAGGTGGACGTTCAGGCGGTCACGCATCGAGACAATTCCACCGACCTTCGTACCATCCTTCAAGACGTCGAGGTGCTGGCTGTAAGCCCCACACCGGAGCCAATGCCCGGAAACCAGATGCTGCCGGTGGTGACGGTACTGATTCGCCCTCAAGAAGCCGATCTGATCGCTTTGGCCGATTCAGGCGCACGGATACGGCTGGCACTACGAAATCCGCTGGACGATGGCACCGCGCCGCGCCGTTCCATGGGGCTTTCTTCTGTCTTTGCATCCAACGGCGGGGCCGAAGCGAATGCCACGCAGCCTCAGTCCCTAAAAACTTCGACTGCGGCATCAGCTGCGGTCTGGGACCATCCCATCCAACTTCACGTGCGAGCCCTGGGAGTGAGCACCGCGGGCCTGGCCGAGCTGGATTCGAAACTTACGGCCGCAGGCGGGAGCGACGCCTTGAGTGTCAGCTCCTTCCGGGCTGGCGCGGACGCCGACCAACTAATTCGTGGCTTGGAACAGAAGCAGCAACTGGAAATTGTGTCGTCGTGGAGACTGACGGCCGGAGTCGGCCGTCCGATCAGTTTTCGGGCGGGATCAGGTTCCTCCTGCCGGCTGCGCGTGCAATTCTCCCCGGAAATCAACGCCGCTGGAAAACTGAGCTTGCGCGTGAAGCCGGAGATCAGCCTCAAGCGCGGTGGAGGAATGGAGACGCGCCAGTATGCCACCGGTCTGCGGGATGACGGCGCCTTCCTGGTGAGCGGTCTGCTGAACGACCAGGGTGACCACTCCGTGCTGGAGCGGCTCTATCCGGGGCATTCCTGGAACAGCCGCCAACTTGTGATCCTGGTGACCTCGCACGACGCCAACCGGAGGCAGTAAGTGCTGGCGATTTCGTCAATTCTGGTTTTCCTCACCGTTTTCCTGGCCGCCGGTCTGGCGGTTCTGATCGGCTGGTTCGCCCTGCAGCGAATAGGGGCGCAGGCCTTGGCCGAGGATGTCTCGGAGCACTTGCTGGACGAAGCCCCGCGCCTGTTGAAAGACGAAACGCTCAGCACGATTTCGCCTTGGGCCAAACTGCTGGAACGGTCGGACCTGGTCAGGATCATCCATCGTCATCTCATCCAATCGGGTCTGAGTTGGTCGGTTGGGCGGATCACCCTTTTCATGCTGCTCACCGCCAGCGTGGCGGCAGCTATCGCCATGCAATTTGACGGGATTCCGGGTTGGGGAGTGATGGTGATCGCGGCCGGCGTGGCGGCCCTTCCGTATTTCTACATCCTTCATCGGAGAGCCAAACGCTTCCGCCAGTTCGAGGAAAATTTTCCCGATGCACTGGATTCGCTGGCGCGCGCGATGCGGGCCGGGCACCCTTTCGGCGCCGCCATGGAAATTATCGCGGATGAATGCGAGCCGCCGGTGTCGACGGAAATGCGCCAGACTGCGGTGGAAGGCAATCTGGGCACGTCCTGGGACGTGGCGCTGGGAAATCTGGGCGAACGCATGCCGCTGCTGGAAGTGAGCATGTTCGCCTCCGCCATTCAACTTCAGAACCGGACCGGAGGCAAGTTGCATGAAGTGCTGGCGAAAATGTCGGAGGATATGCGCGATGCCGGTGCGCTGAAAGGCGAAGTGCGGTCGCTAGCTGCTCACGGGAAAATGACCGGCGCCGTGCTGACCATTCTGCCGCTGGTGATCGCGGGGATCATGATGGTGGTCAACCCGTCCTATATGGCAGTGCTGTTCTATCACCCCTACGGGAAATATCTCATCGCGGGCGCGGTCCTCTGCCTGGTGCTGGCGCATTTCGTGATCCGCCGGATCGTGGACGTCAGATTATGAGCCCAGTCTTGTTAGGAGCCGGCTTTTTTGCTTTCGTCATGCTGGCGATTACCGCCGCCGGGTACTTCTTCCTGCGGGGAACTGCCGAACGTAGCACGGAAATGCCCGCTGGGCTCTCGACCGAGCCTGCTCTGCCCCCCTCGCGAGCGGCGTTCGTCGGACTTTTCCGCTCTATCGGCGAAAGCTTTCCTGCCACCAAGAACGAAAAGAACCCCTACCGCGCGAAACTGGCTTACGCTGGTTACCGCTGGCCATCTGCTTTGCCGGTCTTTTATGGAATCAAATGCGGCAGTGCCTTGTTCGTGTCCGGGCTGCTGGGGATCTTCGCGCTGTTTTATCAGGGGGACTCCTCCGCCATGCTGCTCCCGATGCTGTGCGGAGCGTGCTTTGGTTTCATGCTGCCCGATAGAATATTGGCTTCGCGCGCCAGCGCCCGGTCGCGGCGTCTCAGAAGCGCGATCCCCCCGTCTTTAGATTTGATGGTGCTGGGAATGGAGGCCGGCCAGTCGCTCGATCAATCAGTCGCCGATTCGAGTCGTGGCCTGAAGCGCACTCACCCGGATTTGAGCGCCGAAATGGCCCAGCTCTATCTCGAGCTCAAAACCAGCAGCAGCCGGGCCAACGCCTTTCGCAGCCTCGGCCTCCGCAATAAAGAGCCGGAGCTCCGAAGGCTGGCCAACCTGTTGATCGACAGCGACCGCTTCGGAGTGAGCCTCGCGCCGGCTCTTCGTACCCATGCGAAATACCTGCGCCTTCGCTTTCGGCAGCAGGCTCAGGAAAGCGCGCGAAAGGTCGGGGTGAAGCTGGTCTTCCCCGTTTTCTTCTTGATTTTCCCCTCGGTGCTTCTGGTCACTCTCGGCCCGGCCTGTATGATGATGTTCCAGCAACTCAAAGCCATGCTGCAATAAGCGCTTGCAGCCGGCTTATGCTTCCCAGAGCGCTATATAATGACACCGAATGTGGAAGCATGCCTCGGTTGCACTGATGATTACCATGTCTCTATCCGCCGCCGTTAAGATCGAGAAAACTCAATATCGGGGCTGGCCCAACTCTTATCGCATCTCCAACGGCGAAGTGGAACTCGTCGTAACTACGGACGTCGGCCCGCGCATCATCCGCTACGGTTTTGTGGGCGGCCAGAATCTGTTCAAGGAGTTTGACGAGCAGATGGGCAAGCACGGCGAATCGTCCTGGCAGGCCCGCGGCGGCCACCGGGTGTGGATGTCGCCCGAAGATCCGGTGCTGACTTACGCGCCCGACAATTCTCCGGTCCACGCCGAAGTGAAGGGCGGGGTGCTGGAGCTGACTGGCAATGTCGAAAAGGAGACCGGTCTTCAAAAGCAGATGATCGTGACGCTGGCAAGCACGGGCTCCGACGTCGAAGTGCTCCACAAGATCATCAACAAAGCGAGCCAGCCGCGAGAATTCGCAGTGTGGGCGCTGACCATGATGGCGCAGGGTGGCGTCGGAATCGCGGCCTTTCCGCCGCGCGGCACGCATGAGAAGGATCTCGCGCCGACCAATCCGCTAGTGATGTGGGCTTACACCGATTTCAGCGACCGGCGCTGGCAGTTCACCAGCAAATATCTGCTGCTGCGGCAGGATCCCAAAAATGCCAACTCGCAGAAAGCCGGGCTCTTCAATCGCGATACCGTCGGTGCGTATCTCTTAGGATCCGATTTATTCATTAAGAGAGCCGCGGCTCAAGAAGCGCGCCGGCATCCCGACTTCGGCTGCTCGTATGAAACGTTCACCAACGAACAGTTTCTGGAGATGGAGACGCTGGGAGAGTTGAGCACCGTGCGGCCGGGCGGAAGCCTGGAGCATACCGAACATTGGAGCCTCCACAAGAACGTCAAGATTTCCGCTTGGACGGATGCCGATATCGACCGGGTGCTGGGGCCTCTGTTGAAGCGCTGACCGCTGGGCAGGGTTACAATCAATTACCATTTGCCACGTCCAGAGGAGTAGTGTGAGGCTAATTGCCGCATAGGTTTTGGGCGCTACCGATCCTGGCGCAGACGGCAGCGATCTCCGGCACGATTCGAGATTCTTCTAGCGCCGTCGTTCCCGGCTTAGCTCCGGGCCTGGTGCAAGGGGCGATGCAGATCAACGTGCAAATACCGGGCGGCGTCACAACGGGTAATCACCGTTGGCAATGCAACCAGCAAGACGGTGACACTCGCGATTCAGTAGACGTCCGTCGTTGGAGCGTTGACCACGGGGACGAAAGAACTAAAGAACCCATGATCAGGCCGATAAGGATACAAGGGGCACAGTGTCAACTTGTTGGACGTACTGATTGTGGACGATTCGGCGG
>Ga0210401_10000241_pt1 | contig 69667 bp, 89 predicted proteins | sample IncBWH32MmetaG_FD_150866 | JGI IMG/M metagenome (GOLD analysis project Ga0210401, IMG submission 150866) | Forest soil microbial communities from Barre Woods Harvard Forest LTER site, Petersham, Massachusetts, United States - Inc-BW-H-32-M | ecosystem: Environmental > Terrestrial > Soil >...
GCTCGAATCACAGAGTCCGACTTTGATCGGATGCTTTGGTCAGCGTTGGCAGCGATCCGAAAGATGGGCCTCAAAACAATGGCGGCGATTGATCTTGGGGCATTCCAGTTTTTGGACTCTCGATCCAAAGACGACAGCTTGACTCGGATGTTGGAGTTGTTTGAGGACGAGGAGATTGGTCTGGAAATCTACGACTCCAACCCCACCGCTCCATTCCGAGAAACTATCGACCGACGTGGTCTTTGACGTTTATGGGAACATCAACAGCAGCACTTGCAAGAGTCGCAACAGGCACTGCAGCACCACCAAGTAGCCTACCTCCGGACCTTCCGCCTAGCATCGCTAGGATTGACTACAGTCAGTATCGGGCGTGGATGAAGTGCCCTTGGTTTTGGTATGAAAGATACGTCAATGGTGTTGAAAAGCTCCGCCCTAACGCAGGCTATCGTAATGACGCTCTTGCTCTTGGGAGTCTCGTTCATGCTGGGCTTGAAGGCTGGGGAAATAGTCGTTCTGTTGGGATTCCTGAAACAACAGTAGCTGAGATTGGTCCCTCTCCAGAGACTCTTCAAGTCGCGTTGGGAATGGTGGCTGCATACGCACGGAAGTTTCCGTCAGAAGAATTCCCGACGGAACTAACCGAGACGCCTGTGACGTTTCCGCTCCCAGTGTATGGAATTGAAGGCTTCGCGCTTATTGACAACTACTTTGAGGTGCGAACGCCAACTGTTATTGACGTTGGCTTGAGTGGTGAGCAGTTTGTTCTGGAACCAGGATGGTGGATACGTGAATACAAAACCAAAGACGAAGCAAAACCCCGAGATACCTACGCCGCAGGGTGGGCCTGCAACATGCAAGCGAACTTTCAGCTATTGGGACTTCGCAATAGACTACCAGGTGAGAAGGTTAATGGCCTTTTTGTGTGTGTGCTTGAGAAGCCCAGAGTATATATCCCTAAGCGAAAGTGCAAAGGATGCGGTGAAACAATTGAACTCAGTTTGTTCTACAGTACTGGCGAGGGGCACGCCTGTCCACTCTGCGGACACAAACAACTCGTGACGCCATACAAACCAAAGGCTTCCCGAGCTGAGCCCCAGATCTATCGCCTTAAGGTTCAGCGAACAGAAGACCAGCTTGCAACCGCAAAGCGCGAAATCACCCAAGTCGCGGAGGCGATGCAGGAGGCACGTCAAACAGGATACGGGTTAGATGGTGTTGACTCACCCCCTAGCCGTGAGATTTGTGTATGGGGGAATAGCGTGTGTGAGTTCTTCGATAACCATACCTACAATAGGCCAACTGATGGGGATCCGTCTTTTGTAAAACGCGACACCCATGCCTACATGCGTCAAGAAAAGCTCATCCAAATCCTAACGGAGACAATTCAATGAAAGTAATCATAGTGTTACTTATTCTGGTACTTCTGTTGCAGGAAGCCCAGATCATCTGGCTCCACGACGATCTTGCTGATGTGATGTCAACTGTTCATGTGACAGTTCAAACCGTTCACCAGGTTGTTGACACGCTAGACGCTCTTATAAAGGCCACAAAATGACCCCCAACCCCCACGGAGATTTCATCAAAATCAACATGGAAGAAACCAAAATGAAAGCAGGCGAGTATTTTACAGCCCAAAACATGAAACAGATTAAGCACATCGCGGCTCATGGAAAGTTTGTGGCAGAGCTCCGCCAAGCGTTGTTAGCTGCAATTGAGCGGATTGAATATCTTGAGGATGTCCGGTACGAAGGAATTGACTAACGCTATGATCAAAAAATACTGCACCACTTGCCACGAAGAAACGCTTCACAACCCCCTAAAGGATTCCGACAAAGCAGGCCACCGGTGTGTGAAGTGTGGCCAGCCCTGGCGTTATGGACGCAAACATTGGCGGCGCGAAGCGGGCAAGATAATGTTTGTTGCTGGCAACTAGCACCCCTGTCTCCCTAGGGTGTTCGTATTGACAACAAAAGGCTGGTTGTGCTATAGTGTTGATACTGCAGCACAAACAACATTCTCGAAGTTTGAGCGAAGTCGGCGGGAGTTTTCCTTCCTTTTTCTCTCGCCAACCAGAGCAGGACATAGCGGACGTGATCTGGCTCAGTGCAAAAGCCAGCACCGCCCTGTGTCCTGTTCATTCTAAAGGACTTATGTCGATTGATAAAAACGGAATTTGGTTTCACCTGTCGGTAGCTGACGACACTCAAGATTATGTGGGTTGGATTTGGCCTCATTGCCGAAAGGGTGATCGTCGGGCGAAGTGGTTCTCACTGAGTTTTGAGACGCGCTTCCACACCCTAAAAACTCTGCGTCAGACGTGGGAGTTGTATACAGCCTTTGGAGGCACAGTTTGAGCATTACACACGCAGATGGTTGGTATAGGTACACTTGTAAAGCCTGTGGAGAGTGTCTTGACAGTAAAACCTATAGCGATCTTACTGACCGCATGAAGTGGCATGACTGTAAAAGCTGGGAACACGCGGCTCGAACTAACACACTTCTTGAGCAGATTCTGGCGAAGCTAAGTGGAGGCACAGTTTGAAAATCGGAGGTCTTGAAGTTCGTTCCACTCGCAATGTCATCAACCCTGACACGAAGCTATGTAATCTTGTTTATGCGTACAACAAGTACGGTAAGACAACGCTAGCTGCTACGCTCAACGAAATGACCCTTCGTTACTACGGCAAGCCAACGCTTGTGGTGGCGTGTGAGGTCGCCGAGGGCGGCGGTACAATGTCTATCCAGGAGTTTGATGTGCCATATGTCACTCCACAATCGCTAAACGATCTTCAAGCCGTAATTGCTGCACTTCCGAGTGACCAAACCTATGCAGGAGTCGTCCTTGACAACGCCACCGATGTTGTTGCCAGATTTGTTAAGCCGTATGCCCTCAAATTTCCGTACAGCAAGGGCACGCCAGCTGCTACGCGAGTTGCAGGAGTCCCAGAACAAGGCGACTATCAAACCATGGGCGAGAAAATGCGTGAAATCTTGGCAGGCTTCATCTGGCTCACAACCCTCCCCGATCCCAAGTTCCGCAAACATCTGGTAGTGACTGCCACCCTCAAGGACAAAACCGACCGTGACGGAAACCTCATCTGTATCCAGCCCGATTTGCCTGGAGCAATGGCTCAAACAGCCACTAGTATGTTTCAAACGGTTAGCTCTATTGATGTTAAGCAGCGGGTTGTTGAAGATCCTGCGAAACCAGGGGGTAAGCTGCGTGTTACTGAACGGGTGCTTGTTAGTAGTGCTGAGGGAACCGGGAAGCGAATTCTCGGAGACAGGACAAATGTATTCCCGACCGAAGCCCCGCTGAACTACTGCGAGATTTGGGAGAAGTGGTGGCTTCCACGGCTTAACGCAATCAAACCGTCCTGATGAAGGCATCAAAACGAACTGAGGTGAACTAAACAATATGGCATACGACAGCATGAGTAATGACGGAAGGCTTGACCCCCGTCATAAATCCAACAACACAGAAGAGTACAGCCGTCAACAGGGCGGAGGTAATGCGAAACGAGGCAGCGGTGGCAGCGCCCAGTATGAGCCAAACTACCCGAGTGGTGGCTCAAATCAGGCTCCAGACGGAGGCGCAAGGCCTCACCCAACAGACCCTGTTATTAATCGCGATCCCTACCAACAGCTGACCGCGAAGTGTGACTACTGTGGCGGCACAACCACCAACACAACTCACATTTGTGACGACTGTGGTTCGCCGAAGGCAATTGTGCCAAAGCGTAACCAAGAAGGCTACGAGGCGGCGTCACTTGAGAACGCCAACAAAACACCGGGCTATGACGCCCCAAAGGACAGCGGACGAAGAAATACCTAAACGAACAAAAACACATGAACACTTTTAGCAAAACAATCCTTACCGTGGGGCTTGCGCTAGGCTGCGGAGCTTGCCAGTTCTTTGGCCAACCTAAGCCCACGACAAAACCAATCCCTGAAGTCACGATGTTGAAGTTTGAAAATGCAACACTGCGCTATCAGGCGCTTGCGCAACAAATCGGAGCCCTTCAGGCTGAAGTCAACAAATACCAAACCACCACATGTCAGGACCTGTTCAAGACCCCTGACTGTGATATCGACTGGGGCAAGAAGACTGCGACCTCCAAAGTCCCGGCTGCCCCAGCTAAACCAGCTCAGCCTGCTAAGGCTGTAGCTTCCCCCAAAAAGTAACTTAACCAACTCAGGAGATAAATGACCGCATTCGCGACAACTAACGCTATGTCAATTGAAACAATCACCACGCCCCAAGAAGAGGGCTTCACATACGTAGACCTGAACGAGGTTGATCCGTCCTTTAAGGCGATCCCTCAGGACTTCTACACGCTTCAGGTGTTGAAAGCCGAGCGTAAGGAGTTCAACTACAAAACCGACGGCAAGTCTCACAAGAAGGGTGACACGGGGGAGTATGTGAAGTTCAGCTTCCTTATCAAGAATCACCCAGAGTTTGCTGGACGGAGGCTTTGGGAGACGGGATTCTTTAGCAAGCAATTTTTGAGGGGCTTGCGTCTGTTGATGGACGCCACAGGAGTCAACCAGGTTCCTGGTGAGCACATCGACGAGTGGTTCAAGCAGCTCTCGACAGACCAACCGGACTTTCGTACTCAGGTGCTGGTTGTGCCTGATGTTGATTGGCAAGGTAACGCTCGGTCTGTAGAGAAAGATGGAGTCACCCCGAAGACCATCAACAAAATCAACTGGAAGGAGATCATTCCAGTCTAAAGGAGGTGAATCCTTTTGAACGATCCGATTGTTGAAGATCCCTGTGAACCTTGTGGGGGTCTTTGGTTTGTGTTGTTGAGGTGTTTGCTACAGTAGCTCGAACGGTAGAGCAGCGCACTTGTAATGCGTTGGTTAAAGGTTCAAATCCTTTCTGTAGCTCCAAAGCCTAGAGGCAAGGCCAGCTGGTGAATGCCTCCAAGGGCGGTGAAAAGCCGCCCACAACTTTTTATGAAACCACTTGCTCAAGAAACAATACTCCACAACCGAATTCGTTGTTTGAAATGTAATCAAACAATCGAGTCAACTCACAGGCATGATTTTCGTTATTGTCGGTGCGGCTCGGTGGCAGTTGACGGGGGCAGGGACTATCTGCGGCGGGTTGGGAACCTCGCTGATATTGAGGAGCTATCTGTATGCTCAAATGGCTGCTGATTGTGGTCTTGTTGGTGGGAGTAGGTGGTGTGCTTGGAGGCCTCGCTGAGCTACAGTTCGACGCCTACTCCCACCAACAAGACTGGTACATGGAGAGTGTGATGCAACAGAACGCACATAGGCAGGCTACCAAATGAGACTCACCTTCCCTAGCGGCATAACAGGCTACCCACACCAAGCAGCAGGAATGGTCGGAGAAGGATGGAGAGACCTCATTCTGAAGCTTATCGCGGATCTTGATGCGCTTGGATGGGACGGCCACCTAAATCAGGTGAAGGAAAAATTCGGTGGGCTCCGCTTTTACATTGGTGGCGGCACCTCTGAGATCTTCGACCGTATCTCCGAAGCCGAAGAGCAAAGCTACAGCATTTGTGAAATGTGTGGGAAGCCAGGTCAGCTTCAGTATAGCAACCATGGGGATGGGTATTGGATGAAAACCCTTTGCCAGACCTGTGGCATCATCGCAGAATACGGCCTAAAGGCCGAGAAAGAAGAGGAAGGTAGACTATGAAACGCGCACTTGCAACGCTCGCCCTTACAGCAGCATCACTGTGGGGACAAACGCAGACAGTCCCACAGCCCTCGACTGTTGGACCGCCTTCAAACCTAACCCAGACAACAGCCCGAGAGTGGGTTGATCTCTCAAAGATCACCTTCCTTCGCTTTAGCTGCTACACTGGAAGCGTTGCGTATGGTGGCAGTCTTGCTGTAGGTGGGGTGAATGTAGTTATGACCCCTGACATGGAAGCCTTCCTTCGGAAGTGGTTTGGCATCAACCGCAATTTCGACTGCACAAACCCTGTTGACGACGGTGTGTCCACAATCAACCAGTGACAACTAAACCAGACTTTTGTAGGCTTTGCCCAATCAACACTGTCACTCAAGGCTACGTCCCCCTCAAGCTTGGGAACGGCCCGGCTGAGGGCGGTGAGTTGTGGATTGGCGAAGCCGCAGGTGGAGAGGAGATAGAGAAAGGTGAGCCTTTTGTTGGTGGCGCAGGCGGTTGGCTTAATAGTCTTGCTAGGGCTAGTCGGGTTAGCAGGAGCCGTGTTAATATTATCAATACTATTGGCTGTAGGCCACCTAAAAATGAGTATCCAACGTCTCCTCAGTTCCCGATTATCGCCCAAGCCGAAACAGGTCACACTGTTTCGCAGGCCGATGGATACGCGGCAGTAGCCTACTGCGCAAAACATCACCTATGGCCAGCAATCGCGAAGCTAAAGCCCAGCAAGATAATTGCGTTTGGGGATCAGGCGCTTCGGGCAGTCACTAACCGTCAAGGTGTGTTGACGTGGCGTGGCAGTCCGCTCCCCTTGCGGGGGCATGTGGCGGAAGGGCCGCGCGTAGTGCCGACCCTTCACCCCGCATACCTTATGCGGAACGCGGGGCTATTCAGTGTGGCAGCCCAGGACCTTCGGCGATCGTTACGGTTGCCTCCAGAAAACTACAACCTGTGGGGAGGGCCAAAAGATGTTGAAGAATTTCGACTTCAGTTCGCGGGACAACCCATTAGCTTTGATTTCGAGTGGGATAGTTATGGTAATGTTAGCATTTGTGGACTTTCTGCTCGCACCGGTAGCGCTCTTGTTGTGGATTTTAATGAATGTAAAGGCGTTCTTAGAGGGTTGTTTGAGTGCGCTGTTGAGCTGATTGGCCATAACATCGTTGGGGCTGACACAAAGTTTTTTGAGAAGTGGGGGTGGGACGTTGGCGCGCGTTTGACTGACACCATGCTCATCCAACACCTTGTGCAGCCTGACATGAAACATGACTTGGGGTTTGTCGCGTCAGTCTTCAGCACAAAGGTCTTTTGGAAAGGACGAGGAGAGGAAACAGAAGATGAACACACAGGAGAAATCCGAGCTACTGGCGCTCAATGGAAAACTTGGGACAGTCCTGACGCAATTCCGAGAGAGTTTGGAGGCTATGGAGGTTGTGCTTCAGCTGATGAAGCGTACCGTCTCTACAACGCAAGAGATACGGATGGGACTCTTCAGTGTGCTGTTCCCCTCAACATCACTCTCGACAAATACGCCCTGCGCTACACCTACGAAAACGTCAGTGTGCCAGCAGCCTTTATCTGTCGAGAGCTTGGCGACACAGGTCTCAGAATTGACAACCGACGAGTTGTTGACATTCGCAAAGATATTGAATCTGAGATTAGCCGCATTCAACAAACATTACCCGAAGGTCTAGCCCCTTATGACAAACCAATCAAGCGACTCGTTGATGCTCCTCCAAACACTTTCAAGCCTAAGACAAAATACTGTAATGGAAACAAACGTCGCGGATTCGCGAAGCATCTCAAAACTCCGATTGTTTTTGCTGAGCCAGGTGTTGTGGCTTGTGTGGCTTGCGGTATGCCCGTTGAGTCCGGCGAGCTTCAACAGCTTAAGCGGATTAAGGTTGATTCAACTCTCACCATCGTTCCCTGGAATAGTGCTGATGCAACCAAGGCCTACGCAGCCAACGTTGGACTGGCCCCATATATTCATGGACGAACCGGACGCTCAACCGCCGACAAGAACGCCCGCAAGACCTGGGGTCGTAGCAATATAGAGTTTGCAGCGGTTGATGCACTGAAAAAGCTCAGCACACAAAGGAGTAGCTTTGCAAAACCGAAACTTGTGGAAGTCCCTCGGGTATATTTTAACCTTCTTGTTCATGGCACAAGTGAGGGAAGGTTGTCTAGTAGTGGTAGACGACGCGGGATCGATCCAAACATACAAAATCAACCCAAATCAATTCGTAAAATATTCGTCCCTGATCGAGAAGATTTTGGATTCCTAGACTCCGACATCATCCAAGGCGAGAACATGATCACCGCATGGCTCGCGAAGGATTGGCCACGATGGGAACGCCTCAACACACCGGGGTATGATGAGCATGCAGACATGGCTTCGGCGTTCTTTAACTGCAACGTCTCGAAAGACAATGAGTTTGCACATCTCCGAGCGCCAGGCAAGGTCATTAACCACGGTCGAAACTATGGCCTAGGAGTCAAGAAAACCCAAGAATACCTCGCTGTCCAGGGCTTCTTCTACAGCCTAGCTGATATCAAGGAGATGATTGAAATATGGAAAGGTCGCAACGCGCGTACCGCCTTGTGGCAACAAGAAACAATCGAAACAGCCGAACGCCAAAGTTACTTGGAGAATGCTTTTCGTCGGAGACGATGGTTCCAGGGACGAGATTTCGCTACAAAGGCTTTGGCGTTTTTACCTGCATCAACCCTCGCAGACATTGTGCTGCGGTGTATGATCGGGCTTTATCCCGAGCGATTCAAGACGCAGATAGTAGCGCTTGGACTGGGTGTAACTGGACAGTTACCGCAAGGCTGGTTCTTGAACATCCAGGTCCACGACTCGCTAGTCGGGCAAGGCCCACACACGACTCGGTATGATGCAGCAGATATCTTTCGGATGGTAATGACTCAGCCCTGGCGGGAGCTAGACAACTTCTGTCTTGGGGTTGAGCAGCAATACAGCAACGTCTCATGGGGGGACGTAAAGAAACTTACATGAACAAAAACACTGCGGCTGACTATGGGCGACTCCTGCTGAATATTCTGGAGTTTTTTGATAATGGGGGCTTGCACCCCTCAATTGAGGTGGTGGTAGATAATGAGCTTGTGAGCGGATTCCTACCTCCTGAGTTAGAGGAGTGCGTTGAGGAAGCTTGGGAAGCGATGAGGGACTTTGACCCAGATGAAACAGAAGAAAGCGGATTCAGTATTATTGAAACTACCTGAAGGCAAGCTTCCAAAGTGTTACCGCCTCAATGGTTTTGATGGGTGGTGTTGTTGGCAACACTGCACGCCAATTGGGCGAGGTGAGTCAATTCACATTGTCGAGCGGCGGCAGTATTGTGAAGGGCATTGTCCGGTTTGTAGTCCAAGGAAAGTCCTTGAGCCTATCAAGAAAAAGCGTTCCAAACGATAGCATCCTACACACATGGCTAGATCAGTTTGCAATCACGGAAGTGCCCCTGAGCTACAGCATCCTAAGTGGGCTGTCGGTGATTGGCGGCTCACTCCGAAGGCAGCTGTGGATCGATGATGAAGGTCTGCGGGTGTGGCCGAATTTGTCAGTGTTGCTTATCGGGCCTCCCGGAATTGGAAAAGACACCATCATTGATGCAGCAACTGAAGTCATTGATCGAGTCCATGCGACCACCCTTATCGCAGGCAAAACAGTTGAGTACATTGAGGAACAACTGGTCAAGCTTGGGGACCCAGCGGTGTGCTTTACAGGAGTTGGAGAGTTAGCAGCATTCCTTGGGCCTCAAGACTACCAAGCCGGAAAAATGCAGCGCCTCACGGACATCCTTTCGACTGGACGAAAGGTAGACGTCAGCACGAAAGGCGCTGGCCGCCAGATGATCCTCCACCCGACAATGACAATGATCGCGGGCAGCACCCTACCGTGGCTTCGGCACCTTCCAGAAGGCAGCATGACTGGGGGGTTTGTGCCGAGGTTTGTTGTTACACACGAAGACTATGGTAAGCGACATGTGGCGTGGGTAAAGTATGATAACTCCCAAAGTGATCTTAAAGCGGCCAGAGCCGCCCGAGTCGCGTTTCCTGAGCTTGTGCGCGCTGCTGTTGCGCAATGGCATCGAGCCAGAGAAATTGTTCCGACAGCTGATGCCAGAGATGCTTGGCGAAATTGGTACAGAAATCGGTTCGACTATTTTAGCCGCGACGTACAAGAGTACGCCAATCGTGCCAGGGGCCAAGCCCAAAAGCTTGCGATGTTATGTGCTGCTTCTCGAATGCATGGTTGGCTTGAACAGGAGGATTATGAATTCAGTGGGGCAGTGATGACGCATGTAGCATCAAGCATTGAAAAGATTCTCAAGGGAGCAAAACAGTAAACGCCTATGAAACATGTCCTAGTGTTGCCTGACATCCATTTCCCACATCATGACCAACGAACCCTGAATGCAGTTGAGTCCTACATGGCCGACAACGAGTGGGATGAGGTTGTGTGGCTTGGAGATCTGATCGACTTTGACTATATTTCTTCTCACGAGCGCGGTAATTTGCGTGGTCGCGTGGTTGCACAAAACGCCATCAGTCGTGATTACAACCTTGTCAATAGTGTGCTTGATAGGCACGCTAAGATTGTTGGTCCACATACAAAGCAAACAATAATCCAAGGGAACCATGACTTTCGAGTGGAGAGGTTCATTGACGAGAACCCCGCGCTTGAGGGGCTTGCGGAGGTTGAGAATGGCCTTCACCTCCGAGATCGGGGCATCCAATGGGTACAGGGTTGGTCAAAGGGTGAGATCTACAGGATTGGAAAAGCAGCCTTCGTCCACGGCCTGTACATCACCGAACACCACGCGAAGAAAATGGTGCAGGCGTTTGGAGAGAATGTGTTTTATGGCCACACCCATGATATTCAAACCTACAGCCAAACAAAACGCGGAGACAACAACACCATCGTAGGCCAGAGCCTTGGATGTCTGTGTCGGTACGATCAAAAATACATGAAAGGCCGCCCTAGCGCTTGGCAGCAAGCCTTTGGCGAGTTCTACATCAAACCAAACGGCCACTTTAACTACTACGTGATTCGAATTGTCAATCACAGTTTCGTGGCCCCTGACGGAGAAGAATACGCCGGATGAACGACAAGCAGCATTTTGATTATATGTTTGTAAATGAAGCAACCCCAATAAGCCTTAGTGAAAGTAACACGCAACTACCTTACGGAACAACATATGTCCTTAAAAACAGCGGTAACAACGTCGAGACCTGCCCGAACGGTGCGGTTCGAGAGGTCAAAACCGATCGAGGCAGATTCGACCTTATCTCTCCATACATGGAAGATCGCCTTGCGAAGTGGTATGAAGCGGGCGCTAAAGTCTATGGGGATCGCAACTGGGAAAAAGGGATCCCGTTCAGTTCGCTACTTTGCAGCGCGAAACGGCATCTCAACCGAATTGCTAAAGGACTTCACGATGAGGATCACGAAGCGGCGACAGTATGGAACATAGCCGCGATGATTCACTTCCAGGAGCTTGGACGGACTGACCTCAATGACCTCCCCAAATACAAAGCTGGTGCATTGCTCATATGAGGGGTGTGGTGGCAGACGCCCACACTATGAGAGGCCGTATGAGCAACGTGGGCGGAGGATCCTAAGTGTGGAGGCTTCGCAAGCCGGACCTTGGTATTGTTCAATCGAGTGTAGTGTGTATGACAAAGCCCAACAGAAGGAGAAACAAAACGTATGAAAAAACTATTTATTGTTAGCGTTCTTTGCGCAGCGAGTTTTGTAGGAGGCGTTGCCTCCGCTCAAGCAGATGTGTTGCTTGTATTGAGGACCGCCAGCATCCAAGTCACTCAAACAATCACAACGCTTGTCAACCTGACGATGGCGTCTGGCACAATCGGCACAGCGGACCTCCAAACAAGCATCAACTTGCTGAATGTCGTGAGTCAAGAGCTAACGCAAGCTGAACAGATTCTAGGTCAAATCCCACCGACGCCTTGCGACCCGTCTAGCCGTAACTGCCGGTAACATCCCCAAGGAGCCTGCCGTTGAGACGCATCTTTAGCTTCGACATTGATGGAGTGGTGGCAGACGTTGGTGAGCTAGCAATCATGGATCGCCAAGTTGGGAGCTATCGTTACGCGAAAGCTTTTGACAAACGCCTCCAGTGGTGGCTAGGGGAGATTGCTCACGAAGCTGATGTCTACTTCGTCAGTAGTCGAAGCTTCCAAGATGCGCTAAAGGAAACCAAGGAATGGCTCCACTTCAACGCAATCCACCTTGCGGATGTGGCGGGAGTGTTGTGTAATGTTTGTCCGTCTGACAAAGCCTCAGTTGTGAAGGCCCTCCATGCAACTTACCACTTTGACGATGATCGCCAGATTTGTGCTAGCATGCCTGCTGGTGTGGGCATCCACTGCTGGACAGAAGTGAAGAACTGGGAGGAGATCTACAAACGCTGTCACGCAACACCTCCACTCCACATCAGCTACGCGTGTCAGCAAGCGTCGTTGCCGTTTGTTAGTGTTGGGGCTTGAGCTTTTCCATCACACCCTTTGAGATGTTTTGGAGGTCGTTGAAGAAGGTTCGAAGCTGGCCAGGCTGACGATAGCCAAGGCTTCGCGCAATATCCCCAGGCGCCTCATCATTCACCAAGTAGCGAAGTGCGGGAGCGGTCATGCGTCCAGCTGGCGCAAAGCCCCTTCCAGATGGTTGCTCGCTAATGACTTGTTGGATTGCGTTATGGACAGCTTCAGGATGGATGCCGCCTGCGTTGAAGACTCGGGCAGGGGTGGCTTTAGTCAGGCCTAACTGCTGGGCCGCTTGTGACGCATCCCGAAAGTCATGGTCATCAAAGCTTTGGTAAGCGTCTCGGAGATTCCGACGTGAGATTCCTTGAACAAGATTCTTCTGGGCAAGATTCCGGTGGAGTTCATCCAGACCGCTGCCGCCTCCAGGCTTCAGTGCTTGGACTGTGGCTAGAACTTGACGGGCATCAGTCGGCATAACAGTCTGGACTGGTTTAGCGCGTTCCGGCGCGATGCCTTTTGAGTATCCTTCGGACGGAGCCCCTGACTTGTCGCTCATCAGTGTGCCCCCTTCATCAAGGCTCACACCCTCGTGAGAAGCAATTTTCTTGGTTTGCTTCAAGATACCTTCCATATGGCGGCGAGCCACATTCGTGAGGTGTTCCTCAAGGTCAGCTCCCTGAAGGTGCGCTGGCACACCCTCACTCATATGTTGGAAGCCTTTCATCAAGCCTTCTTGAGAGAGGTCTTCTGCCATGCCAGGGTTCATACCGCGCGCAATCTTAGGAAGCTTTTCCATTAGCGAGCTGAGTAGGCTTTCGCTTTCTCCAGCACCTAACGCTCGCAGCGGTGTAGCACCTGTGACAGCCATCGCAGCAGGGGCTGCGCCCGCAGTCGGGTCATTCATAAACCTCATCGCAAGGCGCTTTAGTGGGGAGGGATTTGAGTGGGACTCCTCATAGGTTGGGATCCGTCGAGGATTATCCTGTTGTGGCGGTGCCCAACTATCGCTAACTCCGAATGTGCTGTCTTCTTGAGCCATAACTAACGCTTATCAGGCACAACCAGTGCATGAGGAAACGCATACCGAATGATAATATCTAACTTTGCGTCAATCTCTGAGTATTGCTTTTCTAGTGTCGCAGTTCGTTGGTCAAGAGTGTCAAGCCGATGATTGATGTTCATTGCCCACGCGCCAATCACACTGAACGCTATGCCTGCACAAAGCGTCAGCAACCACCAAACAATCCTTTCGCTAGAGGCCGCGATTGACGCCCCGCCTTGTGGGGCTGGTGTTGGATGCTGCGGTATGTCTGGCAATAGTGAGTTTGTTGGTATCATCTTGGGGCCGCTTTAAGGGGTGGTGGAGCTAGCAGACGAAGGTTGGCGTTTGTTGAACTCCCGTTCAAGAGTCTTCTTCAGGAACGGTAGCCGCTTTTCTATGTCCTCTTCGATTGAAGGAAGCGGGACTTGAATTTTCGCCACATTTCTAGCAACTTTTGCCACAGGGTCAAGGATTTTTGCGAGCATAAAATGCCGAGCCTCAGGGGTGAGGTTCGCATCCTGGAGCGTTTTCGCGATAGTATTGGCAACTGTTTCTCCGTTTGCTCCTTTCTTATTTACCAGTATACCAAAGTTACGGCGGATGGCTTCGTTAGCAGTCGCGTCGCGCGTTGAGGCTCCGATAAGTTGGTTGATGGAGGCTCCAGGGAGCTCTTCAATCAAGGATTGTAGGCGGCTCTTGCCAATCTCAGGAACACCAGTCACCAGGCGTTTAAGCGGTTTGTCTGTCGTGACTTCAGGCTTACCGTTGTAGGGGCTGTAACGGATTGGTTCAGCAGAAGGATTAGTGATGGTTCTAACGGGCCCAGTCAGCGGATCGTTCTTGATATCTCGGTGATAGAGGACCTCAGGATGAGGGCTTACAAGTTGAGCCGTCCGCGAAGGTTGACTCACCGGCGTCCCTCCAACTGCCGCAGGCGGACCTGTCGGAACGTTTAAACCATTCCCATAAACCGCCTGTACTTGTTGGACTGAGTGAAGAAAGGTGGCAATGTAGCCACCAACTCCTTTCTTCAACATGTTTTCAAACTTGTCTGGGTCGGAGGAATTTTCAGCACTCACTAGGTCCGCAAGCCCAGTAATAGGCACATCATTTCCAAGCTGCCTGATGCCCGCGACCATCCTCAGAAAGTCATTGATTGGCATTCCATCAAAGCCCTGACCGGTGGTGTAGCGGTGCATGACTTCACCTAACCCCAGCCACGCTGCATACGGATGGTATCCACTCATGTCTCGAATGCGGTCGTTACCGTCAGCGTCCTTATCGCCAGTGCGGATTTCCCACCATTTATTGCCAGCTAACGCGGGGTTCGCTCGGATGTTGTAGGCCATGTTAAGGTTGAAGAAACCCTCGACAGCTTTCCCCAGCTGCCTGTGGGCCATCTTGGTTTCAAGGCCGCCTTCAACTCCAGCATATAACTTGTCTCGAAAGTCCTTGTCAAAGAGATCAAAGAACAACGCGGGCGAACGCTCCATATTGTAGCGAAGCGCATTGACCATGAAGCGAGGGAACGGCACAGTCAGGGCTGTCGCGAACGGCACGTAGTTCTTCATTACAGTAATGATTTTTGCGACAGGGCTTTCACTTGGTAGGTAGCTAAAGGTTTGTTTAAGCGCGTGCTCTGTTGCCTCAGCAACAGCCATCTTTGAATTTTGAGGAAATTCTCCAGAAGAGGGATCAACCTCAGCCCTTAAATCATCAAGACTTTTTCCAATCCCCTTTAGATTTGCCTCAAGACGTGTACGAAAACTCAGATGCCGGGCGAGAATTGTTTGGCTACTGTTGAGAATGTTGCCAAGCCCAATTAGGCCATCAAGTTTTTCGATGCCTGTTGAGTTTCTTTTTGGGTTAAGATTCTCAATAACATTCAAACGAGCGTCAAGAGCAAGCGGTCCAGCAACTCCATTTAGCATGTCTGTGTTAAGGGGAAGGTTTTTTTGAATTTCTTTAAACACCTCACGCCCAGCTGGACTAAGGGTGTCATACAGCCCATGACCAATCCCTGCAAGATCTCCAAAATATTCCCCAGCAGGCCTCCCATCGTTGTTGAGGTGGCCTGTGATTGACTCCGCAATCCCTGTGGCCGCTGCGTCAAAGATGTTCATTACTTGAACATTCCCGAGATGGCTGATGGTGTTACGGACTGTGTTAGGGAGGGTCATCACCAGCGCTCCCAAACGTGTCCTCTCGACCAGTTTGTTTGATGCAAGCGAAGCCTTTTGCCAGAGGCCCATGTAGGGCGGGTCAGCTTTACTCACACGGCGTAGCGCCTGAAGCGAGCGTGCTGCTGCCGGATCTCCTGCATTTGCTTGATGAAGGAGTTCTGCTTCCATCAGATCCTTTCCATGAGAAAGCGCGGCCTCGTATCGCCCAGCCTCAGTCGAAGACTCGCGAACTTCATTCGCTAATAGCTTTGAGGCTTCCTCAACTGTCACTCCATGGCGCTCTGCGAGTTGGGTTGCGATGTTGCCAAGCTCCGGTAGCCCGCCTTGCTCAATCACTCGGGCAACAAGTTCATTTTGACGAATCCCACCCTCCTTTGCAGCACTTGTTAGTACATCATGAAGAATATTGCTTTGAGCAAGGCGGGCCTGAACCGCTGCAATCTGGGGGCTGCTTAGAAGTGTTCGCTGTCGGTTGGCTTCAGCTGTCTCAGGACTAATTGTTTGTTGAATCAGGTCGTGGGCTTCTTGGGTGATTCGGCCTGCAGCCACCCCTGGGGCAGGGGGCGGCTCACCTAGAGCCGTTGGCTCAACTGGGTTGATTGTTGGTGTGCCTTCGACGTTGCCGGTTACGCCAGCGTTGAATTCGTTGGTGGCCTTAAGGGAGTTTTGGGCCTGTCGGACTTCACCCATGCTGATTGTTTTGCGGACTGTGGCGTCAGAGGGCCCAAGTCCAGCGGGGTTTTCTTCTCCAAGAGCCGCATGAACCCCTAAGCCCCCAGGCACGCCAAGGCCCTTTGCGATTTGATCTGCAACACTTAGCTTGATTGGACCGGTGATGAGGCTTTGGCCTAGGTCTTCAGCGGTAGTAGGGCGATAGGTTGTGTTTCCTTGTTCATCAACGCCGGTTTCAGTTCGACCTGTTAGGGCTTGAACAACTTCTTTCCCTGGTAACAAATCCATTCCAAGGGCTTTAGCTGCGCCTGTGAGACCTGCGTCCCACTTTTGTTCGGTTGTTGCGTTGGCGAGTGTTAGGCCTTTTTTCTTTAGCTCCGCATCAGCGCGAGCTTTGATTGCGTCAGGCGCACCGAATTCAGCTGCGTTTGCGATGCGCGAAGCTCGATAGGCAGCGTTCGGCAGATCAAAATAAGAGTTCGGATCCCCACGCTTGAACTCATCTGTTGCCCCGGGAATTGGTACAGGACTCAACGCTTGCAGCACATTTAGTCCTGACTGGGTAACTCCACGAACACCGCCAGCGATTCCTTGTCCAACACCCTTTAGAACTCCACCGGGGTTGGTTAGAGCTTGATAGATTGTGGACGCAGGTCCAGGAGCTTGGGGTTCGTTGTGTAGTGCCCCGCCTGTAGGTCCGTGTTCTTGATTGATTTGTTTCTTCAGCCACTGTAAGACAGGACTTTCCTCAGGGACTGGGCCGAGCCCGAAAAACTTTTCGAGGCTGAAGTCATCTGCCATAGCTTACCGGATTTGAGATGTTGGCGGAACTGGAGCTTGAGAAGGCGGAGGGTTCCCTGGGAGCATGCCTCCCCCAATCGCACCACCCAACCCGTTCGGAAAGAGTTGTTTCATTAGGTCGTTTTCCATTCCTTTCATCGGGTCTTCAGGTGCACTTACTGTTCCAATCATTTGGTGAGCACGCTCAGCAGCTAGACCTGCAATTGCAGGATGGGTACCAGGAGGGAGCTGAGTTGGGTCTGAAGCAATTCTTGTCACTTCACCATGAAGGAGCTGAGCCTTTGTGTGGTCGTCGAGCTTGTCCCAATCGGCGTGGTTGGCCTTTAGGTTGCCTTGGGCTTTCTGGAGAAGAGCTGGCGCAACTGTGGTGGCGTTGTAGTTAAGGCCAGTCATAGGGTTAGCAAGACCCTTTAGCTTGTATAGATTTGCTAACGCGTCATACCGAGCTTTGTGGAACTTATATTCTGGATCAGTAGGAGCAAGTTGGGTTTGAGCATGCGCCCATCCGTTTAGGATCTTCGCGGTCTCTTGGCTCTCGGTTAGATCTTTTGCAGGCGGAAGCCCAAGCTGATGTCGAGCTGTATCCTGAAGAAGCTCGTCTTTGTTGTCCTTTACCCACTGCTCGTTTCCGTGTTCTTTGAGGATGTTGGAGACTTTTTCCTGATAGTCGTTTTCAGTTTGCTTTCGGATGAGGCGAGCAGCGTTCTCGGCTCGTGCTTGCTGTTGTTCAGGAGGGATCGGAACAACCTTCTGGCCCCCAAATGCCACACCTTGAGGCTCTTCTCCAGGTCCTTGAAGCTGACCAATCATTCCAGGCATCCCAACTGTTGGTTGGTTTTCAGCAGGCCTCAACACACCCTGGCCAATCCCAAGCGCAGCAGCAGCCTCTTGTGCATGCTTAAATTGTTCTTGACGAAGCGCAAGCTCTGCGTCCGCGCGTGTTGATCGGCCTCTTTCGGCCTCCTCATTTGCGCGAATCTCCCGCTCCCGAAGGTTGGCATTCTCGTGCTGCTGCGAAAGCTCAGCCCAAAAGTGTTTGTCTGCTTGACGGGCAGCGTGCTTAGCTTCAACTGCCCGACTGATGGTGTCAAAAAAGTTAACTGGCATTAGAGCATACTCAAGAATCCACCAGCAGCTCCAAGAAGACCTGCCCATGGAGATTGGCTTTGGTGGGTGGAACTGGTGTTGGTGCTGAAGTTTTGGCTGAATTGGTTGCCGACATTGGAGCCAGTTTGGAAAGTGGAGGTCGGTCCACGTCCAGCAAAATTAAGGCCCATAGTGAGCAGAGGATTGGTTAGGTTTGCTTGAGCTTGGCGTTCCTGAAACGGCAGCTGGCTGTAGAAGTTTGTGAGCTGAGCGTTGCGTTGGTTGCCGATGTCGGTTGCGCCAGCCGCATACGCGCCGCTATTGGAGATTCCACGCTTTGCAAGGTTGTTGTTAAGGCTGTTAATTGAGGAGTTCGCAAGGCCATTGACATTCGAAAGGAAGCTTGCTTTGGTGGCGTCAGTAAAAACCGGTTGGGTTGACTGTTGAAGCTGTTGAGTTAGGAACGGAAACAACCCATTCCGGAACTGCGTCAACAGCGGAGACTCATAGGTAGTACTGAATTGGTTGCTAAGGGCGTTAGAGGTGTTGGTAGAGGTACCGCTTGAAGTACCGCTTTGTTGAGTGTTAGTTGGGAAAGCTGACGCAGCAGCCCCAAGCGCTCCGCCGCCTCCGCCAAAGTAGTCTGGTTGGTAGCCTCCGTTAAGTGTATCCATCAACCCCATAGGTTAGGTTTCCTTCGCAGGCCTAAGTAGGCCGTAGTGAACTACAGATTTTGGGACACCGCCCACCATCGCAGCGTTGTCGAATTGACCTTCTAGGCCCCATCCAAGCCGTCGGTACAGCTGACGGACTGGACTGTTTGTGACTAGTGTCATCCCACTCAACCTCAACAGTTCCGGACACATCTCAAAGATTTGGTTTGAAGCTGCCGCAACCGCCTGATCCATAAATCCTGCTTCCCAGATCTTCACATTGTTCGTGTTTTTTGTGTAACGTCCAAGCGCTCGTCGGTTGCAGGCGAAGTTAAGCTTTGCGTTCCACGGCCCGTCAGGTTGGACACTAACCATCCCGATGATTGGCATTTCGTGCTTAAAGCCCAGCACATTAGCTCTGTCAATGACTCCATAGGTGTACGCATAGGGAAGAAGCTCTTGGAAGTAGCGGGCATAATCCTCTGGGGTGTGACCTGTCAGGTCAGTTTCAACAAATGATTTGTGAGCCCGCATCCATCCACACAGGTGGTTAAGGGCGGTCATCGGAAACGGGCAAATTAAATCAACATCAACAGCGCTCAAGATATCCACGGTAAGCCAACCTAAGCAAAGTATTGCGTACAAACATTCTACCAGAAACCACACCCTAATGGGGCTTACGCAACGCCGCGTCTATGTGCCTGGAAGTTTCACAGCCAACAGCACACTGGTTGGGTTGATACCATTGCCGGTAACGTTCATGCTGCACTTAGCGTACAGCTGAATTGTTGAGGTCCCAACAACCGTCCACACCCCACTTACAGTGTTTTCAAGAGAACTCACACCGACTGAAGTTTGTCCAAGCGACAGCGCAAATGGTCCGGCTTGGGTGACTGCTGTTGCGTTTGTGTAGAGTTGGATTGACACGAAGTTTGAGGGCTGAGCGGTTGTGAGTGCAAGACTGATATCAGCCTCTGCAAACACAATCCAAGTCCCAGTTCCCAGCACCAGACTGTAGGAAGTAACCGGCGCGAAGCTAGTCGAAGTAACACTAAAAAAGCTACTGCTTGTTGCGCTGCTGATAGCTTGAGGTAGGATGGTGTTGGTTTGGGCAAAGAACGCAGCCCCACTCTTAACCTGACTCACAGCCTTATCGACATATTGTTTGTTGACTGCATCAAGGGGTGAGACCGGTGCAGTCATGTTTACAACTCGGTGTTGGTTAATATCTAAGTCGTTGGCGAGGGTAGCTCCATTGATTTGGGAAGCCATCCGTCTCATTGCAACTGTCACCTGCTGACGGAGTTCGTCAATAGTTGCGACTGGCGGGATGGTTGGAGCGGTGACGTTGACTGACAAAGGTTAATCCTTTTCGCTAATGAGCGGTTGCTTACCGTCAATCACACCGTCGGTGGTGACACGACTCAAGCCCTTCACACCTGTCCGGAGAGTGTCGATAGAGCTGCGCCAAATCTCAATTGGCACATTTGAGATGAGACGCTGACGGAAGAGGTAGCCCCTCATGCCTGGCGGGAACGGAATCCTGTCTCTCCACTCACGAAGTTGGCCAAAGATCAGGGTGTTGGTTGAAAGAGGATACCCATCTACATCCCAAATGCTGGTGACTGTAGCGGTTCCTTGATTGGGGTCAAGCTCAAGATCAATTGACCAGAACCGGCCAATGTCAAGCTGGGATGCGCCACCGATCTTTTGGTAAAAGACCGCCCAGGTATTCTTGCCGAAGGGTTTAGGTAGTGTGTCGAAGGAAGTGTTGTAGTGCTTCAGCAGCGGTACTCCCGCGCCCACCGCTGTGTAGATTGTCGCAAGACGGTAGCCTTGTTGGATACGCATGGTTGTGTCAACATCTAACCCAACCCGGTAGGACTGGCGGGTTGTGCCGGTAAAGGTTGCAACCGCAATTTGAACATCATTTGCGTACAAGACGCCTGTGCAAGTGCCAAGTGGGTTAAGTTCCGCAATCCAAGTCTTGAGGTAATGTTCAGAAGGAAAGATAAGCTTGTCCAGTTGCACCTGAGCAAGCCTATCTGGCTCTTGGTCACCTTCGAACCAAGTCTTGTAGTGTTTGAACTTACCGGTTCCGACACAATTGTAGGTGCCATACACAGTCCTTCCATACAAATCAATCGGAAGGCTGAATGCGTAACTCTGACGGTTGGAACCAGTGATTGTGTAGGTTGCAACCCCAACATTGTCAATGACTGCTGTCGCCAGAACAGTCGCTCCAAGCGGCGCGATCTCACACTCAAAATGATGCCAGAAGAACTCTTTCTCGCCGCTTCTATCGCTTACATAGTTTGAGAGCCGGTCGGGTTCGGGCCTGTAGGTGTACCACGTTCCGTAGTGTTTGAAGTATCCCGACTGGGCGTTGTAGACAACATACCCGACTCGTCCGAAGGTGTCATTTGGGAGTGCGAACGCATAGCTTTGGCGTCCACTGCCTGTGATGGTCGCTGTGCTAACCGCAACAGTATCCACAAAAGCCGTCGCGAGTACAACATTCCCAAAGCAATTGATGTCAACATCGAATGCGTCCCAAATCGCTTCATGACTAACGCTCCCCCACGCGTGTTGAGCGACTGTTCGGTCGCTTACAAAGTTTGTCCAACGATCAGGTTCGGGGCGGAGGTGCCACCAAGTTTTGTAGTGCTTAAAGGCGGTGCCGTTGTGGATGGCGTAGATGGTTCGAGCGTACTCCTCATTCGGGAGTGCGAAGCTGTATGACTGCCGTAAGCTGCCGGTGGAGGTGTAGGTTCCAACCGCAACGTTGTTGAGAAAGACTGTGGAGGTAAGTGTGCCATTTGGGTTGACGTCAATGTCCACCGCATCACAAATCTGTTCTTCTTGGGATTGGATGTCGGTTTTAAAGTAATTGACTCGTGGCGGTTCTGGGCGTGCGTCAAACGCAAAGTTCCAAGGCTTAAAGAATGTCGAGGGCGAAGCAGTCGACTGATAAATTATGTGGCTAACTCGCCCATAAGTCTCAGGAGGGTAAGCATTAACGAACACATGTCGGCCAGCTGTTGGGCCGCTGTAAGTAGTTGTGCCAAGCGCAACACCATCCACAAAAGCAGTTGCCAGCACATTTCCGCTGCCCAGGATTTGAAGGTCTGCATAAAACGCATCAAAAAGAAATTCCCCTGCCTGCTCCTTTACTTCATAGTCAGCTTTCCAATATTGGACGTGAGCTGGCTCAACAATCGCATCGAACTGCACCTGATAGATTGAAGCCTCAGCAGATGAGGTTCCACGGTTCCCAACAAACTGAAACTGAACGTTGTTTGCGACGGTTCCAAGAAACGCAGCCGGTGTCCAGGTTCGGACGCTAGACGTTAGCGTACCAAGAGTGATGGTTGAGGTGTTGTCGAGGATCGCAAGGGCGGTTCCGCCACTACCTTTGTATTCAATAAGTGCGTTCTCCAAAACCGCATCATTTGGAGAGGTCCATTGTCGGGTCGTGAAGTTCCACTGAATGTTGGAGCCGTTGTCGGTTGTGCCATGTTCGATCTGGACAATCCGTCCGTCGGTGGTGCCAGCCAGCAGTGTGTTCCCTACCCAATCCCAAAACAGCGAAGCAAAGCTAAAGCCGTAGGTGTAACTTTGTATTTGTTGGGTGCGGAAGTCCAGCACAAACAATGTGTTTGGGTAAGTGCTAGAGCCAGTCGGCACGCCAAAGTAAATCTTCTGATCGTTGTAGGCAGCACAACTCAGGTAGATGTTGCCAATGTTGATAGCTGGGATCCGATTGCCTTTGAGAGCAGCGGGATCTGTGCTGAGGTTTCCTCGCCACGCATCAGCCATCTTTTCCATAGCCCAGGTGATTGGAGTGTCGATTCCTTGGCCGGGATTATAGAGGCTGAGACCATTGTAGTTGACAAGGAAGATCCCATAGGGGGTCTTGATGATGCTATTGTGAGCAATCGAGCCTTGCCGACATCCAGTCCGCACAATCGAGAAGTCGCTGTTGGGGCCTTCAAAAATCGTCCCGACCATCTCATACACACTGTTGTCGTTGACGATGATCATGACCGGCATCCACACAATTAACTTCTGGATGTTGTCACCGAAGTTGCTAATGGTAGCGAAGCTGTCAAATGGAAACAGATCTGGTTGGGCTGGTAGGCTCCACTGAAGAACATTCTGACCGTTGCTGATGAAGATCCGATCGAAGTAAGCTTGGTCAGCAACAACGGAGTTGCCTGGGAAGTTTGCGCTGCTCAGTACATTGTTCTGAAGAATGAAGTTCTGACTCAGTGCACTGATGTCATCAAGCCCATCCACATACACATTTTGGGTAACAGTGTAGGTCGCTACCGCATAGGCATCCTGAAGGTATCCGCCCTGGCGATAGAGGATTTTGTGCGTGATGTCGTTCTTGGAACTGACGGTTGTGTTGGTATCGCTAACAATCATCGCACCGGCTTGAATCTGGAAGCGTGTGGAGGCAGGGCTCGGCGCACTCTCCCCAACTTTGTTTCCGTTTGAGTCAAGCTTCGCGTAGGTCTGCCAATAGGCGATCCCAACATTTGGATCGTGAAGTGGGTGAACTGTGTCACCACTAACGATCCAATTCGTTAGCTTAACTGTCACTGGCCCTGTAGCTTGGATCACCACCCTCGCTGCTTGAATGTTTGTCCAGTCAACAGGAGCAGCCGCGATGTTGACAAGAAAGAAGTTTGGTTGTTGGGTGGCCCAGGTGTTAGCGCTGTTGCGGGCTCCGCTGAGGCCTGACGCGCCGTTGATGGTTGAGGCAGCATCATTTAGCATCTGACGGCGGGTCTGCAAGTCAATGTTTGTGCTGGAGCCCGTCCCTATGCTGACTTGATTTGCGATGAGCTGAGATGCGAGAGCAAAGCTCGTACCAAAATTTTCTGTGCTAGGTAGCTCCGTATGAAAATAGTTGGTATAGGAGTTGTCTCCAATGCTATAGTCACAACTGACGTTAGTAACAACATTGGGATTGTCAAAAGACAACTGCAAGCTGTAGATGCCGTATTGACCAATAGTGTTGAAACCGTTGGTGTTGAGATTTGTTTGGAGTAGGATGGCATCGAATTGGATGGCATTGGTGACAGCGTCGCTGGAGGCTGTTGCGGTTGTGGTGTTGGTTGCGCTGCCGTTAGTGAAGGAGCCTTCACTACAAGTCCAAGCGGTTGAGACTTTGATTGGAGGACGGGTGCTGACAGCTAGGGTTGGCGCTCCAGGCGGGGCGAGCTTCACCCAGTCAGTGGTTTGGGTGCCGTCGTCTTTGATGGCTCCGCCAACAGTGCCATTTGGTAGGTATGCGTATTGTCGGTAGCTACACATAAAGCCACCATTGACGCCACCTGTAGCGATAGCTGTCCACACGCCACCAGTTCCGGAGTAGACTTTTGTTGCGTTGTCAATCACATAGAATGGATTGCTATTGATTGAGAACTGCTGGTTGTAGTTGCGGTAGATGTCAGTGATGATGCTAGTAGTGTCAGTGCTGACAACGCTGAAGACAGTCCACCCTCGGCGAGCTTCAGCTGCTCCACGCTCCAGGGTGAAGTCGATGTTGGTGGCAGCTGCGACTTCGTTAGAGGCAACTAGGTGCGGGGAGGCCTGGGCGTTGACCCCTCCGCCAAAATCCATCTGAACTGTGCGAGAGATGGCCACTATCGAAACCTCAATCCAGTCCTCACGTTCCCACCCTGTGCTCCAGTAAAGGTATCGCCAGGTCGCATGCGTCGGATGTTGTGAGATTGTTGGTTGCGAAGTCGCACTCGAAGTTCGTTGATGCTTTCTAAGGCCATTTTGTTTAGGGTGTCAGCAAGCTCAGGCAGGGTGTTCTCCAACAGTATGGCTGCGCTGTAGTACGCAAGCGCACGTTTATAGAGCCTTGCAGCTGCTGGCACATCTTGGAAGCTAGGACTAAACTCACAAGGCCATCCAATCCCTACCATCAAAAACCGATAGGTTGCATCTGGCGATGGGAACGGCCTGACATGCCCCACATCCCACAGCACCAGGTGCTTTGGGAAAGCCGGGAACTGTTCTTTCCAATCCCGAAGCCATTCTTCAAGTTGGGCGTGGGTTGTAAAGAAGTACCGATTGTATCCGAGGCTTACCCCATTCACAACGTTTGAAGGATTCGTTCCAAGATAGTACTGCGGAATCATCAGGCTTGACGGAATGGGTGTGATATCCGCGCCTTGCGTCAGCGTCAGGGTTGCTGTGGTTGTAGCGAACTTTATCTCCCCAAACAAAAAGATCTGGGCCTCATTCATCGCGTCATACACTTGTTGGTCAGTCCAAAAGGTTCCGCCGGTTGGCTCATCAACAAGCGTCCGCACAAGCTGAAAGACTGTGAGGTTGCTGTTGGTAGTAACAACCGTTGGGCCTTGGTTAAAGCCCCCACGATTCCACCCAAACTGATTGAAGCCGCCCATTGTCGAGGCCTACTTTAAGTAAAGCTTTCCGCCCAACACACGCCCCACTAACGGAACGTTTTGAGTGGAGGTGATTGTGTTACCGATTGTTGTGCCTGCGGTGAAGACCACAGCCCCATCGGTTGTGATGATCTCTAGCCGTCGGCCTTCGTACAGGCCTGTGATTGTTCCGACACCTGTGGTGCCAGTCACCTTGAAAAGTGTGTAGCCTGGAGTAAGACTGATGCTTGAGGCACTCGCGACAGTCTGCGGCACATTGTCAGCACCGTTGTTGTTTTCAATTACCCCTGATGCTGGTGTTGCAGTGAAGTGAAACCCAGCAGTCGAATAGTTACCAAAGTTATTGCCAGTCACTGTCAGGTTTGGAATCGCTGCTGTGAATTCTATATCGTATGTTGGAGTTGCACCAAGACCTACATACCAGTTGTTGTTTGTAAAGGTCATGATGTTTCCAGCAGCGATCGTCATGCTTGCGATGCCGTTGGAGGTGTTAATGATGTTGTTGTTGGAGAACACCAGGCTTGTAGCTTGGCCGGTATCCCCAGCTCCGTCAAAAATCTTCGTGCTTCCAAGATTCACAAACCGACTGTTGGAGATCTGAAGACCCGCAACAGTCACCAGAAACCTAAACACTGGGTTTGTGTTTGAGCCACTGTTAGAGATGCTGGAAGCGTCTATGTTGATGTTGGTAGGCAGGAGTGTGCCTCCAAACTTAAAGGCCGGGCCACCCGTCCAAGAATCAATCTGAAGATCCACCCAAGAAGTCAAATCAGAAAGACACCCTGTACAGCTCGGCACAGAATAAAGAATCTGGGCGCTAGTGACTGGTCCACCAATCAGCGTCCGGTTGAAGAACGCGCCGTTTGTGAAGCCAAGAAGAATTATTTCTCCGGGGGTGTAGCTAACAGTGTAGAGGCCTCCGGCTTGGGCGATGATGTAATTAAACAAATCACTTGTGCCTTGGAATCCAATAAGCGCAGCGTTGGCCGCGCCCTCCACGGAAATGTTATCCATGTAGATGGTGGAACAATTGCCGAGGGTCGCCCCGTTAATGCAGCCGGTTGTGGCAGAAGTTGTGCCAAGGGTGTTGACTCCATTCCAGTTGTGACGAAGCCAGAGGTTTGTAAGATAGACTGCAGACGACCCATACACTCCAATCGTGTCACCATTAGAGGGAAGCGTACTGTAGCCGTTTACTCGGTAAACGCCAAAGTCCTTTAGTGTGACGTTGTTTAGGCCGTTGATGGTAATTACATTACCGCTATTGAAGTCAGCCTGAATAAAGCTTACGCCCTCACCAAGCCCAAGAAGTGAACTGCTGCTGAATGGGATTGTAAGGTTTGCTTTAGTATGAGTGATGCCTGCTGGCAATACACAAGACCCAAGCGTGCCTCCAGACTCAAGGCACTCAAAGATTCCACCTGATCCACTAGTAAGTGTCCAACTTCCACTGTGGCTAAAGGTAGGAGTAAAGATGACTGTGCCAGTTCCGATTGAAGCACAAGTACCGCCTTGAATCAGCACCGCTTCGGCCGTCCCGACTCCATTCGATACATACAAATAATGCCCAGTATCGCTACCGTTGACGCCTGTTGGACAGGGGTTCATTGTGACTGTTGCTCCAACTCCGCCTGTCAGTGTGCCGCCTGGGGTTTGGGCGGGGAAGTTGTAGATCGAGGCTGTGAACGGGCTGGTTGTGAGGATGTTTGTTTCGATTGCTTTGATTTCAGCAGCAGCTTGATTGTGATAGCCTGCGACAATAAAGAAGTTGACAGCAGTTCCGTTAGAGTGAGAGGCAGCAGCCGTGCCATCAAAACCCCTTCCGTTAGGACATATCCCAAACGAAGTAGAGGTCTTGGTGCATGCCAAAAGTATCTCACTATCAATACTAAGTGCAGTAGGAACTAAGATGCCTGCAGTCGTAACGACATTGATTGTTGTGTCGCCGCCTGCTACCGACGCGCTAAGGTTTGTAATGACGTTGTTGGAGGCAACCATCAGGTCTGTATCGGTTGCGGCCCGTCCAGGAAACACAGCGGTCTTGGGGTTCTGGGCAAATGCAGCCCCCACCAACATCAGCGCTAATAGTAGTTTTTTCATCTTAGTCCTTTGCGAGCAACAGCCCAATCAACGCAATCACCGCTAACACATTATCAGGGGAAGCAAAAAAGTGCGAGGGGTGTGTCGCCAGCAGCGTCAGCCCTGTGATACCAGCAATCGAAGTGACACGATTCTTAAGGATTCGGTCGAGAATATTTTTGATCATGGGATTAGCGGGGTTTTTGGATTGAGGATGTTGCCTTCATAGTTGTTGCCGAATCCACCAAGGTTGACTGGCTTCAGATGGGGTGCCCGATCACTAAAGATGTTTGCCTTCAGCGCGTGGTAACGAATACACTGCGCAAGGAACTTTTGCTTTCGCTTCATTGCCTTCGCGATATCCTGGTTAGGACCAGCACGAAGATAAGCACGATAAGTGCAGTAGTTATTGACACTGTATTTTGTCCAGGCAGGCACAGCCATAAGGTCTGTGTCAGCAATCAGGTTTAGGACCTTCGGATATTCAAATACCGCTGTGCCAGTATTGATAGGAGGCGGATAGAGGCTACATCGGGTTGAATCATCCTGGTAGACAATCCGGGGCTCATACATATCAAAGACGCTACGCCACTGATGACGCAGAATGTCAAGCTCTTCAATGCTGCGTCCCACAAGCCTCCGACTGTAGGGTTGAGTTGGGCTACTCCAATACACCGCATCCAGCCTCATCATGTTTGGGTCGATTGCAGCTAACGCGATAGTTGATGTGCCTGAGCCGAGTGTGACTGTCGCTGTGCCCCACACAAACTCAAACCGCTCTTGAAGTTCATCTTGCCAGTCCTGGATGTAGTTGTTGAGTTCTGTGTCTGTCCACCAACGTCCGGTTGTGGTAGAGGTGGTGGTGACGTAGATGCCTGTGTCAAGCAACTCCCTCCGCACCATATTCCGAAGCGTCACAAGATTAAACGGATAGTTAACTGTTTGACATCCACCAACACCACCGTCATCAAAAAGCGGTGCGTCAAAAACACTAGAATCAAAGATTCCTGTGGGTTGGGTGGACATGGCTAGACAAATCCAATTATAACAAACTTGGCTAGCGGGGCGGGCTTAGGACGGCTTAGATAAGTTGGGTTGAGAAATGTCGCCCCATGACTTCTTCAAGTCGGGTGATGAGACGTTCGCCTTGAATTGCACCCATCGCACACCGGGGGCCGCTTGCAACTACAACTCCTTCGGGATTCAGGATCTGTGTACAAGGACAACTCTCAGGTGTGTAGTGGAGCTGATGACACGGATAGCATGGCGCAAGCTCCACGTCAGGCGCAAGGCAATAGTCGTTTTTCCAGTTTGCGCAAAGATTCTGGTGGGTGCTGTGGCTTAGCAGCGGGATCTTTGGCGTGTCAAAACATCCCGCTGCGTTGATCACTACACTCTCCACCCCCACCACACACTGCACAAACTTCGTCAGCGCTAGAGTATGTCGTAGCGTTTGGGCCCCCGCCCGGGGAATGAGCTGGGGGTGTTGGAACTCCATGCAATTAGCTCGGGCGTCTCCGACGGTAATGATTCGGGCTTTGGGGTTTCGGTCAAGGAACTCTGTGACAACTGGTTGGAAGATCCCATAAACTTTATGGTAGCTACTACCATTGAGCGCCCAGAGGATGTTGTAAGAGCCTCCAAACTGCTTGAGAAAGTCTTTCGCGGCTCGCTCTTCTGCAGGGCTGAAATACAACTCTCCGCGCGATCCAACAACGTCTGAGTACCCTCCGAGTCGGAGAGTGAAATCATAATAATTGTGGCTTCCGCATTGGGCGCGACGCCACTCGCTTGTGGTGTAGAACTCCCTACGGCCTTCGACTTTGAGAAGCGAGCCTTCGCAGCTTTCGCTGAGGTTGATGTATTTGTCATAGTGTGGTCTCCAAAAATCCCAGTACTCACTAAGATCGATGTTTGGGATTGCGTCCTTTTCCTGCAACAGGAGGTTATCTACAAACGGGTTGTACTCCACAACCGGAGCGCTGTAGTTGGTGATGTTGAGGGTGACGTGGTAGCCATCCTCGTGAAGCCTTCGAAGGAGTGGTGTGAGGATAATCATATCCCCAAGCGCACCATATCGGCACACGCACGCGCGAGGGCGAACATCAGCTGAAGGTTTGACTTCTATGCCTTTGGGCCCGTTCTTCTTTTTGTAGACTTGAACAAAATATCCCTCCTCGTGTTCAAGCTCCAACACCTTACGCCAGCTGCCTTTTGTAGCGATTCGCTCTTGCATGGTGGTGGGTGTTAGGATCGAGTCAGTCTTTTGAAGACTAATCAGATAGCCTCCAACCTTCAGCTTACTGACCGCCTCCGCTAGGTAGCCTGAGGGGTTGTCCTGCAGAAACAGCCGGTCTCCTACAAACACATAGTCAAAATAATTCTGAGCAAACGCCGCTAGATCCGCTGCGCACACACTGATTTTTGGGTGGGGGGTGCTGTCTGCGTAAGCAGCAAACACATTGAGGGCTGTTGCGTTAGTGGGGAAGATCTCCTGGTTAGCGGTCGCTACTAGACCCTTTCCCCTCAAATAACAAACTGACGCGAAACGTGCCCATTTAGAGACATTTCCGAGCGCCATTGAATGTTAACCGTTCTCTTCGAATGCCTCGTCAGCTGCGGTTTCGTAGTCACGTTTGATGGTGACATTAAAGTGTCCGCCTTCTTTGACACGCCGAGATTTGCCTGCGTGAGGTTTCATACAGGCGTCCAGGTGGTTTGAGTGGAATGGGAGTTGCTTGTCACAGATCTCACAGCGGAAGTCCACCGCCTCAAGACCCGCCTCTGCGAGCTGATCCCAAAGCTTCACAGGCTTATCGCTTCGCCGAAGGCTCAGCATAATTCCGCCTCCACAAGCTGCAGCATGTCGCGCGATTGCTTCTGCGCTGAGCGTCAGCCTGGTGTGGCAGGACGGATCTACTTTGTGGTAGGGAGGGTAGGCCTGGCAAAGAATCTCAGTCGGATAGAAATTCTTCAGTGCTTCCCATTTTGTTCGGCTCCGCTGGGGAGTCTGAGGTGTGTTGGTTTGAGTTGGTGCGGGCATAATCGTCTAGAAAGCGTTTGTTACACCACAGGGGGAGCTAGGAGAGGAGGTCAGGTGGGACTAACTCCCCTGTGGCAGATTGGCGCGACCCTAAGGCCGCAAACCTTTAACTACGACATCCTGTTGGCCAACAGCTTGGCGGCGCAGGAGGCCTTGGGGCAGGAGGAAGAGGTTGGGGTTCAGTCCAACATTCCGGAGGACAATACGGATCAGGCGGCCACATTGGACCATCCGCAAAAGCCCCCGCTGCAAGCAGCCCTACCCACAACAACCGACGCATTAGGTTGGCTGCTCCTGCTCTTCGAAGTAGATGTTGTAAGAACCAAATACTCCGTTAGCGCTGGACGTGCCAGTGCCAACCACGTTGACTGTCGGACCAGCGTTCGCGCTGAAAGTCGCGCTCGCAAGTGTCATTACACCTGTCAACACCTGCCCAGCAGTACAGCTGGCAAGCGCAACAGTAGCGAAGGTTGAAGTGCCATTCAGAAAGACAGCTGCAAGCGTTCCGTTAGTGGAGTTAGCCGCAACTGTACAAATCATCCTGACGTTGTTGATGACGGTCTTACGGAAGTACTGCGGAAGCTGACACACCGCGCTGGATGTGACAACCGCTCCGTTAGAGCCGTAAGTGCCAGTTCCAAGATTCGTGCCAAAGGCGATCGCCTGGCAAGGCCGGTCGTAAAACTTTTGATCAGAATAAGCCATATTTGTTCTCCTTAGGCACTCGTCACGTACACGATGTGTTGCTCAGAGTCGACTGTGAAATTCCATACAATCTTGAACCCAAGCAACGCATACCATGCAATTCCAAGATCACGACCGTAGTCAAGGGAGACTTTGATTCGGATCTCCTCGGGCACGCTTACTGCCTCGTACACATTGTCAGAACCAAAGAACACGCCCTGACCATAGCTGGAGGCATTACCGATGGTGTTGCTGAAGAAACCAGTCTCTTCAACAAACCTCGTGTGGTAGTAGGTCCCAAGCTCACCGTTGAAGATGTTGGGAGCAAACGTCACAGTGTATTTGCTGACGTCAACCCAACCCCCTGCAGCAGTGTCGCTGAACATTCCGCTTAAGAAGGTAACACTCCCTATGCAGGCGTAGGTGTTACCGATGCGCGGAACCAGCTTTTTCTTCATGAAGTCCACAATCTGACGGGTGTTGCTACCTGTCAGGTTGGACGTAGCAACCGCTGTCGCAGTGCCGTTGGTTGTGAAGATTGTGTTGCCAGACGCGCTCAGAACCGCCACAAACTCTGTGGCTGTGAAAGCCGTGCCAGCCGCTGACTCCAGCACTTTCACCTGGTCATCCTTCAGCTTACGTTCTGTGACAGGTTCAATCTCAAACTGTCCCAACGTCTGAAGTTTCCCAGTAAAAGGCACGCTGTTACCGTACTCTGTAATGGAGCCAGTCCCTTGGTTCGTTACAAAGTTGGTCTCAGGAATGGTGTTTGTTTCGACGAGGGTTCCACCCTGAGTCGCAACGTTACCAGCTTTATCAAACAGCCAAGTGTCGCCTCGGCCTTTACCAACAGCTTCTCGCACATCAAGAAACTGCCGGAAACGGAACTCTGGCTGAGCCACAAACCGGATCTTTTGGGAAAGATACGGCGCGGTCCAGTTTCCGCCCAGAGTACTGATACTATATACTTGTCCAGGCATTGTTCGGTACCTTCGTTAGTGTCGTTAGGTTGCTGGAACAAACATGCCATGCATCTTTTCCGCAGCCGTTTTACGCTTGGTAATATAGTCCATTGCGGACTCAAGCGGAGGGTTCTGCGGTGTGGATGTTCGATCGACATTCGGAGAGTTGGGTGTCATTGGTGTGGAACTCAACACTTCGGTTTTGATCGTCAGGCCTGCTTGCTTTCCAGCCGCACGAATAGACTGGACAATTTTTCGTGCATCTTCAGTAGCTTCGTTGACGCTGGTTTTGTAGAACTTCACGTAATCGGAGGTGTTCTTGATTTTACCGCTGTCATGGGCTACTTGAATTTTTGCCGCAGCCTTTGAGGCAATAAGTTCTTCCAAAGGCAGAAGCTCAGCATTCTTGCTGCGAAGGTCGGCTACAAAGTCAGAAATTTCTCGCTCAACTCTCATGGACTCAACAGCCTCAGACCGCGCCTGACTAGAGGCACGTCGGGCTGCTTCATTGGCTTGAAGATCAAACGCTTCTTTGATCTTGCCTTCACGAATGAGGTTAAGCCATTGGGTCTCAACAGGATCTGTCGATCCCGGCAATTCAGGAGCCTTCGGAGGCTCAGTGAGCTTTGAGAGGAGCTCTGTCATCCTTCCAAGGGAGGCTTCCACAGAAGCCAAACGGTCCTCAGTCGGAGGTGTGGCGGAGGTTACAACAACATCGCCAGCAGGAGGTGCAGCAGGGTCCGCGTTCGCTGCGGCCTGATTATCTGGCTGATCCTCGGTGGACGTTGGAGTCCCTCCATAAAGTTCCTGGTACTTAGCAGCAATCGCTGCACGGTCAGTCACCTGAGAGGGGTTGGCGTTGTTAGGAGGAGCAGTCTGGCCAGAATCGATCTGGGACGTGGGTGTTGCGGGCTGACCCGTAGTATCGGGGTTAACGATGGGAGATGTTGCCATAAAAGTAAGTACCTACAGAATACCACACCCTAGGAGCCGGGTGCTGTTATATTTACGCCGAAAGACTTAAGAGCATCAAGGCTCCTGCCGCCCCTCCGAAGGATATCCTCCACCAACTCCACCACAAACGCCAAGCCATAAGCCCGGCCTGCGAGCTGAGCGACTGTCACAACCTGACCATGAGCGTCAGTTGGGGCGTTGCCAAGGGTCGCCTGAACAAGCTGGCCTTCAAAGGTAGCTTTCGCTTTGAGAAGTGCTGGCTTCAGGGTTTCTGTCCAAGCGATGTGGTCTAGCAGGTTCTGGAGATCTTCTGCCCTGGCGACGTTTTCTACTGCGGAGTTGACATTCATAAGAGTGCGTTAGTTTGTGTCGGATTCAGCTACACTGTTAGCAAGCACATTACCGCTGGAGTCCTTGATGCGGTAGCTCCAGGGGGTGGTGCCGGTTGGGGTGTAGACGGTGATGGGGGCACAAGCCGGACTACAGGCGCTAGAGGCCATGAAGTTAGTGGCTGAGCCATATCGAAGCTCAAGCGTCGCAGCCGAAGGCGGGGTGTTAGCCCCGTTCCAGCCACTAATTGTTCGGGTTTTGAAGGTCCCACAGCTATTGGTGAAGGTGATGACATGTGGGTTTGGTTGAAGACCTCCCTCGTGATAGACTGTGTAGACGTTGGCGCTAGTCTTGATGATCGGTTGATCTGGACACCAAGTGCCAATAAGCCCACTCAGGTCGATTGTGCGGGTGGAGGGGGTCATGCCGCTGATAGTGGCAACGATTGTGGAGCTGCTGACTTGAGCCAACTCCCCTGGACCACCACTAAGTTTAAGGCCGTTGAAGGTCTGAGTTGAGCTGTCAAACACATCCAGCACAACCAACCCGCCACTTGTGGTGTAGGTGTAGAAGCTGCCGCCTGCCGCAGGCACACACTCAGTTGAGCTAACCGGACTGGTTGTTACGACCTGAACTCCACAAGCTGGGTTTGTGATGGTTCGGCTCGGAACGGAGCTCTTAAGATACGGCCCAAACACTGTAGTGAAGCTTCCGCTGTCGTTGACCTTCAGGATTGCCACGCGCTCTCGGAAACAAGGTATCACACTTCCGCTAGTGTAGGAACCGCTGAGTCCGCTAAAGTCTCCGTTGTTAGTTTTGAAAGTCACAACATTCCCGCTGACTGCGCTGACGCTAGGTCCAACATTCCCAACCCCGTTACAGCTTGCATTGGAGTTGACATTCCCGCTTCCAACAAACCCGCTTGTTGAGGCTTGATCCCCGACAACGTAGTTGTGGGAGTTTGCAGCAAAGGTGATTTGGAGGTGGGTTGCGTCAGCAGCCACCGCGTTGGTGATGCCGCCTCCAGACTGGGTAAGGGTCTGCGCGGCTTTGTATTGGCTATCAGTAATAGAGTCTTCACACATATGACCCCACCCTGCCACCGCATATTGGGCTCCGCTTGTCCCACGAACAATCCAGATGTCACTGTTGATGCCGTTACCCGCGAGGTTCGGCATGTTTTGGCCCTTCACGTTGAACGCCTGAATACCGCTTCCAAGACCTGTAGCAGTGCCCGCACTTGGAAACACGCTAGGAGGAGCTGCTGGACCTTCGCTTACGCACTGGGTTGTGTGGGTTGCGTCAGTCACAGGGGTTACGTTCCCGCTAGGTGTGGTGACGCTTGTACTGTCATACAGCAGGTTGAATTGGATTGTTTTGCTTGCGCCAGCGTTTGTTCCGGAAGGAAAAGTGTCATACACACCAAACAGCGGGAACGCTGGGTTTCCGTTTGTTAGGACCACACACCTTTTCCAAACGGTTGTGTCGGAGTTGGTGTAGGTTTGGCAACTGTAGGAGCTGTAAGTGAAGTTCAACACTTCTGTCTGGGCGGTTGCTCCAACAGCCGCGAAGTTTGTGGAAGAGCTGCCCCCGGCTGTCTGGACTGGGTCGTACATACTGGTTGGGGCTCCGTACCAAGGATACGAGGCGTTTTGGGTGTTGGAGGTGAATTCACTGCTGTAGATGAGGGCGCTGTGGCAAATCCGTCCTGGGCAATCAGGCTGATAGATATTGCTGCTGAGGTCCACAACCAGCGGAACATTGTGGAAGTAGCTAACAAACGAACCTCGGTCAGCCTGCGCATGGTCGCTATAGAACTCCCCATTCAAAACCATGTACCAATTCTCGTGGGTTGAGTTCTGATTAAAGCGTCCTGCTGTATAGTAGCCTGGGGCGTTGTAGGTTGAGAGGGTTGGCATCCCAGGGTTTGTGAGGGTTGTGTCGATCGAGATGATTGGTGGCCCAAAGAAAGAATTGAAGTTCAGAAGCGTTGGGGTATTTTGATTGTACCAACTTCCCATGTCAGTATTAGTCCCGTAGAGACTTGCAAGGAACCCTGGTTGCTGAACAGCGGTGTAGGTGGCTTCGCCAATTGCAGGCAGCTTCCGGACATTCCCCCACCGTGGGTCAGGCGGAGCAATATAGTTTGAAAGGAAGTTGTAGTATAGCGGTAGCGTTGGGTAGCTACTGGAGTTGAATCCCGCAAGATTCTGATTCAGTGCAAGCAGATTCAGGAATGTTTGGTCGTTTGTGCCAAGGTAAGAAGCGCTTGAAGCGCCAGTCCCGGACCCGTTGATTGTTGCTTGCACAACCTGTTGGTTGGTAGTGAGGGCATTCGCGGTGTATTTACCGATGTAGGGATGGGACGGAAAGAACGTCGCGGCCTTCGAAACCAGACTGTTGTAACCGTTGGTCTGATTAAAGGTTCCGCCTTGATCCCCGCACACACAAACCCCGTTTGGAAACAGCGGTGTGAAGTTCGGATCAACAATCAACGATCCAATCCAGCCCGCGTAGTTTTTGAAGGAGGTCTTTTGGGTACCTGAAATGAAGGATGTTTGGAGCGCGTAAGCTGCGTTGGCGATGTGTTGACCAGCGAAGTTTAGCAGCTCAGACCCAAAGCAATTCCCGTCGTAGATACCGTCGTACTCGGCAATTCCAACTCCACAATCCTGGACTTTTGGAATGAGGCTTGACAAAATCGCGTCAAGACATCCAGAAGCTTGACTTACAAAACAAGTCAGGATGTTTGCGCTGTAGCTGTCTCCGGTTAGGCTGACTGTGCTGTCTACAATTGTTTTAAAGCCTGCAACATTGTTTTTGTAGTTGTTCGCGATTGTTGCAAGATGCGCGGTTGGGATATACGGGGACTGGAACCCTCCAGCCGGGTCTGGGAAGTTCAGCAGGTTCCAACTGTATTGTTCTGTAAGGCTAATGCCAGCAGTGTGGTTTTGTTCAAGACTCACTGCGTTGGCGGTTTGGGGGTTCGCAACTGTGATACCAGCCTTTGTGCCACTCCAGATCCCAAACTGACGATGGTTGTTTGGAGCAAAGGTTGGGATGTTCGCGGCACAATTCGCAATCACAGGAGCGGTGTTAGTTTGCTGATAGCATGGCATACTAACAAAATAAATCGCCGCACCCTGGGCACTTGTTGAAAATAGGTTGTTTGAGGTTTGCCACCCCATAACATCCGCCACGGCATTCAACTGGACTCCAGCTTTACCTGTGTACATTGCAACTGCTGGTGCCCCACTAGACGCAGATGCATTAAAAAGCTGTTGCCAATTCCCGCCTGTGTTGGAGGAATTCCAAACACTCAGCGGATCGCGGCTTCCGCCTCCGCACCCAGCGGTAACAATTGTCCCAGTGTAGCTGATGGTTTCTGTGTAGGTTGTAAGGCGACTTTGGTTGTTAGAGGTATTTGGAATTATGTAGCTAGCGCTGTTGGCGTTGTAAGTGCCGCCTGTGGTGTTGGCGTTCACACTCAGTGTGTTGCTGTCAACCACTGTGTAGGAGAGTCCACTTGCGTTGAGGGCTGTGATTGCGCCTGTGCCTGTTGCACCGCTAACTGTGAGGGCTCCTCCAACACCATTCAAGCTGTGGTTTGGAGCTGTCACAAGCGTTGGGTTTCCGACTGTGACGGCTGTGATTGTTTGGGGTCCCCACACCCCACACCCATTGTTTGGAAGCCCGTCAGTGCGGCGTTGGATGGTGTCAGGCGGCGAAGCTCCCCACGTCCCATACACATCCCACATATGCCCGATGTTCATTCCACCATCATCGATGTCAACCAAAAAACTACTTTGGTTAGCATACATTGTGAAAGTCATGGTGTATTTGGCGGAAGTGGTGGCGACAGAACCAGCTAGGTTACTAATGCCAGACTTGGTGTATACAGGCCTGTTGAGGGTGTAGGTTGTTTGGATGGTAGTTTTGCCGGGGCCAAAATCTATATAAAACAACTGATAGTTTGTGGCCATCATCAACTTCACCGGCAGGCTGTTGCTGCCGTTCATGTTATCAAGTGCGCTACCAGAGGTTGAGCCGGAGGTCTCGCCCTGCCAAAGCCGACCACCTGTCGCAACCCAATTACCGTTTGTAAGACGGAAGCCCTGAAACGCATCGACACTCAAGTCAGCGTTGATGATGGTGAGATTGGGGTTGTTGGTCGTGTTGTAGGTGTCGTTTGAAAGCCCGCTTTGACCGGTGACTGTGAAGGTGTTGGTTGTGACACTTGCGAGTGTGAAGACCCCACACGGTCCAAAGTTGCTATTTGCGTAGGAGGTCGCACAGCCACTGATGGAGATTGTATTGCCGCCACTCAGTCCATGCCCCGCAACTGTACAAACAATTGTTTGGGTTGGGGCACTACCACTAATTACACAAGACGGATTGCCGTTTGAGGCATTGAAGGTTTTGGTGGGGTTGGTTTGTTGAGCAACTCGGATTGCCACAAGCCCGTTGTCGCAGGTTATATAAGACGCACTGGTTGTACAAACAATCGGATTGGTGAAGGTTGCAGTTGGGGTTGTGAGACTCTGGAGCGTGTGCGTCCAATCAAAGATAACTTTGTTGAGGGCGTTGTTGATATTGTCAAGACCAGTAATTGCCGAGCCCCCGACTGTCGCGGATATCTGAAACGTTCCTGCCCCAACATTCAGGTTTGTGACGTAGTAGTTTGTGTCGGCAGTCAGCTGCGAGGGGATTGTTCCCTCAAACTGAATCGGATCTCGGTTCGCTAGGTAGGTTGCGACAGTTGGAGCGGTAAAGACATTCGACGCGACTTGGAAGCCTGTGTAGGTGAGGCTTGGTAACGACACCGCACAATTGGTTGTGGTGAGGGCACTTCCACCGGGAGTCGCGCTAAACGACAGCGAAAGATATGGTGAGCCTCCGCTTGGCACCAGCGTGTAGTTCTTAACAAAGTAATCGTCTGTATCTGTTAGGCCGCAAGGCGCGCTACTGGATGGCACACTGAGGCGTACAAGTTGGTTGACTGGAAAGCTATATTCGTAGCCTGGCCACTGGATACTTGTTGAGCTTGGGGTGATTGGAGTGCCAGCAGCCTGATAGGTTGTGTAGACAGTTGAGGCCGGAAGATGACAAGGAAACGCAATATAACCATTTCGAAGGAGCTGAAAGGGTTCCTGATCAACTCCGTTTGGCGCAAGCAGTGCTGTTGTAGAAAGCGTCAGCTTTGCGCCTGTGTAGGGAACTTCGCACATTTGGTTTGTGTGAAACACCCCTACCAACTCCTTCAACTCAAACGTCGCAAGAGTTGATTGGGCAAACGTCAGTGAAGTTAGGCCAAACAACAATCCTAGAAGTTTTTTCATCTTAGAGCGCTTCAACCTTGATATGCAACTCATACACCATTGTTGTACCGGTTGAACTGTAGCCAAAGGCGTATGTCACGCCAACCCCAGTCTTAGCATAAATCACCGCGCTTCCAGTGAGGGTAGCTTGGGTGGTGTTGGTGGTGTTGCCGGTCCCGACGGATAAGGCTGTTCCGGCTTGGTTGTCTTCAGGGAGCGTGAATGCAGTTTGAGCAACGCTATCAGTGCCGTCTGTGTAGGCTAGCACGAGGCCTGTTGTGCCCCCAAGAATTGAGCTTGTCCCCGCTGTTGTGACCTTCGCGTAGTAGCTAACTCGGTAGAGTTGGGTGGCGGCTGGAGTCCAAAGAGCAGTAGCGCTAATTGCTGCTGATTGAGTTGTGAGGTCGATTGAGGCAATCGAGCCAACAAGTTTGTTGGTAGTGGATAGAACTGGTGTGTAGCCGATTGTGTTGTTGATGTTGTATTTGATGCAAGCCAGTCCCGGTCCCGCAAGACAAGTCCCAGAGGTTGTGATGGCAGGGTGTGTGCCAGCAGCTGCATCAAACCATCCAGCCACAGCATCAGTCAGCGCAGCAGGCCCCGCGCCTGTCAGAGACGGATTCCTGAAACGTATATAATCAAGCCGTGTAACTGTTTGGGCTGTTGCGGCATCCAAATGCGGAATCAAATCAAGCCCGCCAGCCATGCTATCAGCAACAGTCGCGGTGATAGTTTGTTTTGCCATCAGCGTCAATGCGGCGCTGCTAATAGCTGAAGGATTGTACCCACCTTTACAGTCTGCTCCAATACAAATAGACTGCATGCTGTTGGAGGTATTAGCTGGGGTTTCGCTAAAGAACTGCAGTCCTGTATTACCGGATGAGTCTTGAATTGAGGTGCGGGCGTTAGAAGGCGTAGCACCTCCACTCGCGTCTCCCTGTAAAACTAGGTTTGTGTTGGATTCAAGTCCTGCAAAGTTTGTGTTGTTTGCAGCATTCATAATAAAAACAGTATCACCGGAATTAACCCATGTAGCGCGGAAGACCTGATTTCCATTAGGCCCAATGAACTTAAATGGGGTAGCGTTGGAGCCCCACTTTCCGCAAAGCACATCTTGGCTATCGCCGCCAGTGTAGGAGCTAGTGCCGAAGTTGAACACACAAGAAGTAGAATTAGATGGAGGAGTTGTCGAAAGAGCCAGAAGGCCAGCAGCTGGACTGCTAGAGTTGGCAAGTGCTTGGAAGGTTGTGCTATTTAGTCGGAGTTGAATTTCAGACCCTGAACCCGCAGGGCTCGCCCCACCCCCAATCGCTGCCCAGGTATTAGTGGCAGTACAACCTTTAAAGGATGTGCTAGTGGAGTTGAACTCAAACTGCCCGGCTGTACAGGTCCCAGGGTCGCTACTGTGGACTGGGGCAAGAAAATCTGCTGCGCTGAAGCTTTGGAGGCCGGTTGTCCAGGTGTTGGCGGCGTTTGTACAAACCCCATTCACAACATCAGTACACTGGATGTTGCCAAAGGCCGCAGCCCCACTCACCCACGCAAGGTACTGGCCGTTAGTGTGGGTGCTTATTGAGGAGGTCGCAAAGTTACTACCCGCCAACAGTATATCCCCTGAGGTTGCAGCACTACCGCTAATCCCATAGTAGGGCTTTATCCACTGGCTACTGTTGTTGCGCATTGCGATTGTGTAGTCAGATTGATCGCACGCAAGATCCCCAACACCAAGGTTCACAGTGAAGAGTGTTGAGCACACAAGCCGAAGTCCGGCCTGACCTGTGACCGCCCCACCCGCCACAGACCACTTCCCAAGGATTGTTTGGTTCCCGCTCAGGACTGCTGTGTAGGTTGAGTCAACTGTAAAGTTAGTGCCGCTGAGGGTGATGCCGTTTGAGGCGGTGTAGGAGGTTGCGTTTGAGGCAAGACTCAGGCCATTTGAGGCTGGGGTGATTGTAATACCGCTGCCCGCCACCAATGGCGCTGTCGCAAGATAGTTTGTGCCGTCACTCCACACCTGCGCCCATTGGTATTGCTGGAGGGTGATGTTGGAGGTGCCACCGTTGATGGTTAGGGTGTTGCGCGCAATCGTCAGCGCGGAAGCATTGAGGTTGAGGATTGTTGCGCACCAAGGAGCTGCAGGCGCAGGCGCTGGGAGCGTGGCAGTTAGGCTTGCACCATTCTCAGTAACAAGCTTGTTGTTGTCTCCACTCACAAGCGGATAGCTACTGGTTTGGGCATTCACGCCACCTCCCGCACATCCAATTGACCCGGTACTACCAAGATTCACAGTCACGCCATTGTAGGTGAGGCTTGGGTTGGCGAGGTTTGCGTTTGGAATGCCAGTCGGCAGATCCCCAGGCTGAATCGCATCATACCCAGGGGCAGCGGTTGAGCCGCTGTTGTTACCCCAATACTTGTGGGCTCCTACTGTCGCAAGACTTATTGTGACTGTGCCACTGCTATTGATGTTGTTGATGAGGGTTCCATCACCACTGAAGGTTGTGACGCCAGACCCGCTACCTGACGGAACTGCCCACGCGCCATCAGCCCTCAGAAAGTTCGCTGTACCGCCACCAGAGCCAGGAACCGTGCCTTGGAGGGTGTTTGTAAAGAGGCTAACTTTTGTGCCAGCTAACGATGTGATCCAGGTCGGGTTTGCATAGGAGCCAGTTGGTAAAATGATGTTTGCGCCATTCACACCAAGGAACTGCTCAATCGCCTCAATCTCTAGCGATCTGGTGTTTACATACCAAGCGATGATGTTGGATCGCACGCTAGCGCCGTTGTTGTGGTTGGAGGCGGAGGTGCCCCCAAACCCACGTCCAGACGCACAAACCACAAACTGTGTGCCACTTGCGTTACTACAAAGCTGCACATGCTCATTGTCAATTGTAACGACTGTTGGGAACGCAACAAAACTTGAAGTCGAAGCAACATTCACAACCAGGTCACTGATGCCCATGTTGCTAGTCAGGGTTGTTGCGGCTTGGTCAGACGCCTTTAGCAGCTGGCTGTCTGTAACAATCGCGCTTGGGAATTGCGCGGTTTGAGCCAGTAGCGCGGATGTTGCTACCGCAAAAACAAAAAGCTTTCTTATAAGGTTCATGATTGTCCTTGCGGCACAGCTTGCAAAGCCTGACCCTGTTGGTCGAGGTTTTGTTGGTTGTGTTGGCGATCGATAATGTCCATTGCGTTTTGGTGATGGTCCTGGGCAACTTGGTGGGTGTGTTGGGCAGCTGCGAGTTGTTGTTGTTGGTTCTGTTGAGCTGCGGCTTGGGCAGTATCATTTTGTTGCTTTTGGACGTTGTGAGCCATCTCCGCCAGCTGCGGGATCATCCGCAACATCTCTGGCGTGAGCGTCGCTGCTTCCTGCGCAGCTTTGTTAGCAGCAACCGTTGCGGGATCAGCGATAATTTTTTCAATATCGTGGAGGGCCGGACGGAAGCTCTCAAGGATGCGTCGTAGGAGTTCATCTTGGTTGAGGTACGGAAGCCATGCTTCAGGGTTCTGGCCGATGATGTTCATCAGCTGCACAAGGTTTTGGAGGATCTCAGCTTTTTGGATTTGCTGGGTGATGCCAGTCACTTTGATCTCATAGTTGCCGACAATCAGCTCAGTCAACTCTTCCTTTGACATGCCCGCAATCACACCCGCGTCTACCCCCAATATTGACGCAACGCGGGGATCATTGGCAGTATCAATAAACTGAAGTATAAGATCAGTAGCGAGATCAACAATAGGCAGCAGTGCTTCTTGTTCGATAGTTGTGGCCATCGCGCCAAAAAAGGAGTTTTGGTTTTCAGCTTTTTGGTTGATTTCTGTTGCGCTTTGGACACCCCGGAACCTTGGGATGCCTTGCTGGATTTCACTTACAAACGCTCCCTCTTGGTGCGCTCGATCCAACTCAGCACTAACTTGTACCGCCCCAGTCGAAATGTCTTGAAACTCAATGGGGTTAATCCCGGGCTGTCCCATGTAAGCGTTATTCCGACGGAACATTTTCCCGGGCGACATGCCTGTTTCAAAATCTTCAGGATTCTCATAAGCGTTCATGTTTACTTCAAACAGCGGCATCAACCGGAACATCAGCGTGTCGACGCTCAGGTTAGCGATGCGCGAGAGGCCTTTATTGATCTCACGCACCATTTCAATAATGCCCACACCATCAACCCGAAAAGGGAGAATCAGCGGGCTAAAAGCCACATACGGAGGCTTTCGCGTCCACATAGGGTTGGAGTTGTTGATGAGGATTACATTGTCGTTTGCGATGATGACGTGCCCAAAACGAGTCAGCTCCTGGTCTTCGATGATGATTGGGCCATAATACTCAGTAATCTTCACCACACCTGTGTTAACATCAGGGCCATTGTAGGTTTGAGTACGCTCACTCCACCGTAGCATACTCTGGCGTGTCCACTCATCAAGCTGCATAGGTTTGATTTGGCGGACTTTCTCGACCCCATCATCCCCAAACACCCCATCCTCCGCCATGTGCATTAGTTCCCACTTAGGAACTTCAATCTCTTCAAGCGTGCCTGTCCACTGATTAAAGCGGCTTCCAGGCAGCCAGTAGAAGTTGTAAGGGTCTACAGGCCGAATAAACAGCTGGCCCTCAAGGACTTCCTCCGACACAATTTGTTTTTTCATGTACACTTGGGCTGGGATTGCTCCACCCGGTTGAGGTGGGCCACCCAATACCCCAAGTGCTTCGTTCGGCAATTGCGTAGGATACAACGACGCATCCTGTCGCTGGAGTTGGCGAGGAAGTTGACCAACCGGCAAAGGACTACCAATAGAGGGAGGGGCTTCACGAGGAATCCCCCCCGCAACATCAGCCTGGCTGATGCCCTGAGACACACTTCTAGGATCTGCAAAGTTAGGCGGCTGGATTGAACCAAGACCTCCCGCCATAGGCGGCTGGCCCGGCATCTGATACGGAACATTCTCAACGCGAACCCGCTTCCGAGGGACGAGCCCCCACCATTCTTTCCACACCCCCACCCCAATCATGAAGCCACATTCAAGGCCCTCCCCAAACCACCGGGTGTACTTCGCGCGCTCAAGAAAGACTTTCGTTAAGGCTGTCATGCGCTCCGCGCGTTGGATCTCTACCAGGTCGTTGGGGTTGTAGGCCTCATGTTGCCAGGCGTTCTTTGTGGTTGTGAGGAGGCGTTGGATAACGTTTGTGGCTTGCTTAACGCTGCTGAAAGCCTTCGGAACAATGATCTTGCTTTGCCAATCTTCTTTCGAGCTCCAATCCTCCAGCCCCCGATACAGCTGCCAACATTCATTCCAGATGTTTTGTTTATCAAGCCTGGCGTTCCGCAACATATAACGCCAGTTCTGGATGTACTTTATGATTTGGCCATCGTAAGGTTTTCGTCCATCAGGCAACCGAGGCTCTGCAGCATCCTTCGGGTCCGGTGGGACCATTTCAATCGGAATACTGTCTCGGTAACTTTCAGGCATTAGGTGTCCTTAGACGTTAGTTCATCCAGCGTTCGTACATTTTTGGCAACAACAGTTTTGTGTTGGTAGGCATGGGATTACTGTTCATAAAGTACTTACAATCATCCAGCGCGTGGTTGTTTTTACTAACAATCTCCTCACTATATTTGTTAACTGTCGCCTGCTGACGCTCACTGATTGAACCAAACACTGCCCCCTCAAACTCTCGAATCATATTCGGACAGCAATCATAAATCCTAAAAGTAGGATCACCAGGATTCCGCCAGTGATCCCGCATGATACCCAGCCAAGCTGTTTCGTCAATGTTCCCGGGAATGAGTTTGTAGATGCCCTCTGCCTCAAACAAGCTTCCAACCGTGACGACACCCAGTTTGGTTTGTTGGGTCTTATTGCGCAGCATTGTAGGATCAGCAGCAATGTAACGAAGCCGGTCGTAATAAGGACAACTTCGTAGGGTTGCGCAGAACTCCACAATGTTCTTACAAGGCTCATACAGTTCCCACACAGCATACGTCACTCCATCAAGGATAGTGTAAACATGGAAACTAGAAGGATTCCGAGCACCATAATCGAGCCCGCCCCAGCAAACGGCGCTGTCAGGCACATCAGGCAAAGGGCTGCCCACGACAATTTCATTCCTGTGGGTTGCGATTTCCGGAAAAACTTTCTCACCAAAAAGCGCGGTGTATTCAATTTCATATTCTTTGGCCCACTCAGCCCCGCTCAAGCCTGACTTTGCTTCCTCTCGCCACTCAGGACTGCGCTTCGCAGGGTCGGCAAAGTAGAAGAGCGTCACGACCACGAAACCGTTTTTTCGGTTTCGTCGAATCCGCAGCCCTTCAGACTCGTGAAGGATCTCAGGCGTCAGACTTAAGGTTGTTGGGGATGCCATACAAACAGTTTGTCAGCTCTTACAAGTGTTAGTTGAGGTTGCGTTAGCAACCATTCGTCAGTCGCTTTCGTAGCTCCTTCCACATTCCCATAGTCATCCAACACAACTTTCGCCCCATCAACGGCAAATCTCGGCAGCGCTCCCAACACCTGTCGATACGATTCGTATAAGTCGCAATCAACATAGACCAATGCCACAGGATCAGAAAAATACGAAAGCGTCTCGACAAATCTTCCCCTCACTGGAACAATATTCGGGAAGCCTTCAAATAGGTCTTCAACTCTTTTGTGCGGGATGAATTTACCGGGTGGGTTCTGGAAGTCCAGCGCTTCCTGATAGTCCAGTGGCGGTATGCCTTCGTATGTGTCGAATGCCCAAACAACCCGGTTTGGACAAAGCGCTGCGAGCTGGCGTGTACTACCACCGTTGTATACACCAAACTCAGCAACATTCCCATCGGGCAGACCTTCGTTAACGAGACGCTCAAAGAGCTGTTGGTGGTCGTTAACAGGCCCGAGACTCATACCTAGGCAGCCGCCGGAGGAGGGCTGAGCACCGCGATTTCAGCAGCAACAGCTGTCTGCAGCGCTTGAAAAGCTGCCAACGCAGACGCTTGCGAGGCGGTCTGAGCGGATTGATCTGCAGCGATTGTCGCCTGAAGCGAAGCAAGCTTTCCTTGGTCGGAAGCAGTTTGGGTTTGGGCGTTTGTCAGGCTTGTCAGAGCATTCTCTGCAGCCGTTGCGAGATCCGAGATGTTTTGGGCCATGGTTAGGTTTTGTCCTTTTTGGGTGTTACAACACCCTTTCCGATGAACTGCTGTCGAGTCACATCTGTTCCCCGAGGAACCACAAACGTGGTGGTAGTGCGGACAACTTTTGTAGGTTTCTTCATAACTACTTTGCTCCGGCTCCTTCAATCAATTCAAGACAAATGTTATCTGCAGCATCGTATTGGCCGTTTCGCGCATTACGTTGCCAAACACCAGCCAACACCCCAGCAGGAATGCTAACTCCATTTGGCCATACTAAACTAAAATACGGCGGTAGTGTGCCTGTAGAGGGTTGATCAGGCCCACCCACACCAGGATAAGCGCTTGTTATAATTCGTCCAAGCGGATCATACTTCGCCTGAATATGCTGAACTGTCTCAAGTGTTGGGAAGTTTGTAATATCAATCGCCTGCTGCATCTCGCCTGTGGCGGTTGGCTCAACCACAAATTGCTGAGGCGCAAACGTCGGAGTCCAAGGGGCGTTCTTCTGGGGCGGCATCGCGGGCTCAAACAACGCCCACATCCAATCAGGCATTCCGCCAGGGTTCGGGAGGCTCATTTTCGTTAGGTTCCTTTCGGCGGCGTAGACGCCGTTTGAAGTGGATCAATATGCAGCTTGTCATTTAACTTCTTGATGATCGCGTTGAATGGGGCTGTGAGTTCCAGAAAGTTAGCAATGACCGCTTGCTTTTCAGCGTCAGTCGCTGCTGTGTTAAGGGTGTTGATGACTTGAGCAATCGACGCAATTGCGTTGCTGACTGCTGTGATGGTTGTGGAGACTGGATCTCCGATGGTTATTCCAAGTGCCATAGTGTTAAGTAGTGACGTTGACAGAACCCCAATGATCGAGACTTGATAGGGGCCTACCGCAAATTTGAATTGGCGGCTGGTAGATATTGAATCTGGAAGCATCCTCAGGAGAGGTTTCGGCAGCATCCACGCCCAAACTAACCACCCCAGCCGCTTTGTTGAGGAGTGTTGCCAATTCAGAACAATACTCATCGTTGGTTTGTTCATGATTCATGAAATCTTCGCCCACAATCGGCAACTTGACAAGTGGTTCGAAGATCATCCGGAGCATCTGGCGATAGTCGTAGGGTTTGCCAAGGAGGGTCTCGGCGAGTGCGTGCCAAGCGTCCCAATTCCCACGGGCTCGAACCTCAGGCTTCAATAATGCCACCACACACAAACCCCCTCCAACAACATGGTCCTGAACTCTCCCTACAAGATCTGATAGTTGTACTCCTGTAAAGGTCCCTGTTTCTGTGGACTCAATCAGCTGCATAGTGCTGTAGACTGAGGCCATGTGGCTAAAGTTACTGCGTGTAACGGTTCTGATTGCCCAACTAAGGAAGCCACCAGAGGTAAAAAACATCGCATCCCCGATCTGGAGATGTGGCAAAACATCAGCAAGGGTTGCCTGAGTGATCATTCGATACCCACTATTGTAGCTTAGATGGTGACGTTTGCGCTGATATAGTTGGCAAGATGGAGCCAGTCAGGGCAAGGCAGGCCCGGCTTTGGGGCTTTTTTCCAAGGCTCCCGAACCCCTGCTACTTCACTAACCAAATCAATAAGAGGAGTATAGGGGTCAATACCAAGGTTACCAGCAACATTGTTACAATACCGAAGCGGATCATTGTCTGCGTCTCCCACTGGACAATAGATGTTGATTGTTTCGTAGAGGTTCAGGCCTCGTTTGATCTTTGCATCCAGATCATTCTCTAGTGCCGCCCAACCAATAAGCCAAGAAGGAAACCGACAATAAGGGCCGTCCTTAATGCCCTGCACGAACCTCGTGGGAGCCCACTCCAAATCTCCCGGATTGTTATCTCGCTGAGGTCTATTGAGGCCATGAATTGTGCTGTTAAACCACCCTTCCTGTTCCGCAAACGCCAGTGCAAGCCCTACCCGACTAATTTTCTGTGGTGTGTTGTTTGACAATTCGATCAATTACCTCCGAGGTGTGAAGACCACTCCGCACAAACATCTTGGGGATTGACGGAAAGCGTGTTGGTTTGTCCCGGTATTCAATCCCTTGGACCCTGAGGTCAGGCTTCAACGCAGCAATCAACCGTCGAAACTCACTGTCAGTGTCTACCTCCACTAAATAGTCAATCGGCGTATAGCCTAGTGCTGTCGCGCGCTCTACAAATGTCATTATCGGACGGGAGGGGCCTTTGGTGCGCTTAAGTTTTGCGTCACTATCAAGCGCACACACAAGGCTAGTGGCGTGATCCCTAGCAGCACTAATGAGACGTAGGTGAGAGACTGTAAGAAGATCAAATCCACCGTTGATAAGCACAACAGGCCGAGGAAGCTCAAGTTTCGCCAAACCAGGAATCCGTAACCACGGCATCTCATCGCTCTCACCAGAGCGGTTCCGGGCAAGAAAATAATGTTCAATTCTTTTTGCAGCCTGTCGTCCCATAGCGTTAGCGTTCGTTGTGTGCGTTAGTTTTGGGCTTCGTCTGTAAGATCCGCTGTCGCGAGGTAGAACCAGCTTGGGTTCGCGGAGCTGACTGCCGTAAACCTACCCCCAGCCTGAATAGCAGGTTTAATAGCTCTGAAAGCAGCACCCGCCTCCATTTGGAAAGCTGCTTCGTCCTGGAACACTCCCGACGGATGGTACTGTCTAATTTGGTCTGGACCTTGCGGGAAACCAAGAATTTCGGAATTAAGAGATGGAAGGAGTAGCTGTCCTGCTCGTCCCACTCCAGCTCCGAAGACGGCCTTATGGACATCTCGAAGAAACTTCGGTTGATTTTTGTAAATGAAATTTGCACGTTTCACCAACTCTTGGGTTTTCATGCCATCTTCAGATTGAAAAATGTTTTGGCGACCTTCATGAAAAAGCGTGTCCCAGGTGTACATCGCAACAGTCAGCCAGGTTGCCATCATATCGCGACTCTTCTCGATGAAGACGAATTGCTCGCTGAGCCAAGTGTCAATAATAGGTGGCATGTAAGGCATAACTGTGAAGCTCCTAACGGTGGAGAGTTCTGTGAAGTAGGCTGCAATCTCCTGGAATCCCTTCACATGAACCCCATGACGGGCTTCAAGATGGTCACTGCGTTTGTTGAAGTGGTATGTTGCGTTGTCTTTGCACAACAAACACACATGCAGTGGGTGAGGATCTTGGGTGTAGACGTAGGTCATCCACGGGTGGCGGCTGGTGTCAAGCCAATAGAGCATGTCTCGGCTACACTTTTGCCACTCTTGCTCACCAATCCGCTTCAACAGTGACGCTCGTTGTTTGCCTGGAAGCGTGCCGATCTTCGCGAGCAGCTCTTTTGTGAGGAGAATTTCACTCATCTTCGTTAGGGGAAGTTGGAGGCCAGGCAGGGGGCGGGGGTTCAGGGGTTATAAACCAATCTGCTAGGAGCGCTCGAATCGATTGTCCAATTGCTTCAAGACCCTCCCCAACCATCTGAAGTGGCAGCCCCACCAACGCAAGCGGCAGCACCAACAGAAACACCGCTACATTGTAGGTGAAGTTCGGAAACGGCCTTGTCATAGTTTTTTACTGTCCTCAATCCTCACTACATCAAGATCATCGTGGGGTGTTGAAGTCTCAACAATTGTTGCCCACTCTTCAAACGGATTACTAAAACGGTGTGCCCACCCAGGCAGAATCTCCACACTATGAGGCAGGTCCTCATGAAGTGCGTATTCATTTGGAGGAAAAGTCGTGATGTCATTTGAGGCCCACAATTCAAGAATCACCGCGCCTTTGATAACGCTAAAGGTCTCCCGCTTCAACGGGTGGTAGTGGATGCTACAGGCATAGCCTGGCCGAATCCGCAGGAGCTTCCCACAATACTGCTCATTGTTCGCAAGCCACTCTTCAAATCCCCATAGTTTTGTCACAATTTTGTTTTCTAAAGGCATCTTGGATCTCCTTGTCTGAAACAGTTGAGGTGTAGGGTTTTTGGACTGCGACTGCTGCAGCAACATTCGCGTACCACAGTGCGTGTTGGACGGTGTAACCCCTTTCGATTGTTGCATATGCGAACGCTGCAATCACCGTGTCGCCAGCTCCATTCACACTTCGCACAAACTCCGCCCGAGCTGGAAGCTTGCTGAACTCAAGCGCCCCTTTCCCAAAGTAACAAAGGCCCTCGGCTCCTTGCTTTAGCACCACATTCTTTTGAGCCTGATACGCCCCAAGGTGTTGATTATATTCAGTTTGGTTGGGAAAGTAGGTGGCGGAAGCCCAAAAATCCCAGGGACTGCGTTTGGTATCAATAAAACTGATTCCAGCAGGGATGTCCGCCATCACCGATATCGCAGCTCGGTCAATTGAGCCTTTGTTGTAGTCAGCCACCACCAGCGCATCCGCCTGCTCCAACGCTACATTAAGCTCAATTAAATCAACAGGTTCACACCAGTCATGCTCATCCCATCGGGCGACTTGGGTGTCTCCGACCATCAACCTGTTTTTTGTGGGCTGCCCTTGCCCAAACACCTCAATCACTGTCGCGCCCAGTGCGCGAAGGTTCGCCGCGACGTTTGCAGCCCCTCCAGGGCACACCAGGCCTGAACTGACCTTCACTACCGGGATTGGGGCCTCAGCGCTAAGGCGGTCAGCGCTACCACACCAATAGCGATCCTGGAGCGCATCCCCCACCACCACAAAAGTTTTACTCATTTTAGTCTCCTTCCTGGGAACCAAGGTCCTCGCGGGTAAAGTTTACATCTATCGCACCGGTAGGGAGCGGCTTCGCCTCGCTTAAGCGCGTAGCGGCAACCACAATCCCGGCACTGCCGGAGGCGTTCGACTGGTTCAGACACGTCAGCTTTCGTCATATGGCTCCCAACCCAGTTGATCAAGCCAATCTTGGCAATCAACACACATACTCTGATCTGGCTAGTCTGGTATAAACCTCAACCCACAATCGCTACAAATTCGTGAATCACACCCTAATGAATTTTGGGGCATCAAAACCCCTTATCACACCCTAATGAAACGTTGATTCCCTAGGGTGTAAACCGACTTTTTCGCAATCACACCCTAATAAACCCCTTTTACACCCTAATGAAAGCACCCTCCTAGGGGGTAGGTTTTTGGGCTTTTTCAGGTGCGTGTCGGAGGAGGGCCTTCGGCCCCCTCCTCACACGCTTACCTGAAGTTAAAAGCGCCTTACCGCTAGAAACCGCTACCACAACCCCAGTGACGAAATCCAAACAGTTATCACACCAAGGAAAGTCCTGGTCGTCGGCCTCCCCCCAACCGGGCTTTGACGCCAGCTGACGGCGGCAATTCTCACAAACCAGACGTTCGTCAGGCTTACAAACTGGCCAGTAGGTCATCCGTTGTGTTTGAAGTACTCCACCTGACGCAGCCGTTTTGCAGCCGCTTCTTTAGTTTTGTAAGGGCCGCCGAGGTTCTTTCGCTTACCGTCAGAACCCTTGCTTTCGGAAACCACATGGTAGCCTCCGGCTCTTTTCACGATCATAGTCTTTCTCCTTATATACTTACGTAAGTTTACAAACACCCACGTCAGCTCAACTTTGGTGCCTCAATCGCCTCAGGCTCACCCCAGCTAATTGGAGCGTGCCTATCGCTCCAACTCAACACTTTCTTCCCCTCATACCGAATGTGCAGCGGCTGAAGGTGGCCAGACTCAGCCTTCACCTCCACCTCATCCCACTCATTCGAAAGGACTTCGAGGCCAATGACACGCTCCAGATACGGATTCACACCCGCGCTTTTTAGCTCCCCATCCAGCGGCAGCGCTCCATCACTGTAGTGAGTCAACAGCTTTAGCAGACTGTTTGCATCAAACACCACTAAACGCTTTGCCACCTTACTGCACCGGCCCAGTTGGGTTGAAATTTGCCAGCAGATCCTTTAGGTCAGGCTTTGGTTCTTGCGCCAGCCTTTGTGCAAGCTCCACAGCCACCTTTTCAGCCGGTGCCCCACTCAACACAATCACCGCAAGCTTCTCCCGCTGCTCACCAATCGCCACATCCGCGATCTGATAGGCAACGCCTCCGCCTGACTCCAGGACTGTGACAATCATCCCCACCACAGTCTCTCCAAACTTCTCCAGCCCTACTCGTTCAGGTGCGTTAGGCACCTCCACCACTTCACTCATTTGAAGGCCCTCCCAGGCCATACACACGTCTCAAGTCAAAATTCACCATCAGCGGATCAAGGCCAGGCTTGATGGAGTCTGACTGTATCACCAACGCAAACTTCCCCTGTTCACTTGGCTTAACCATCAATCCAGTCACAATCGCGTCAGTCGGAATGTACTCCTCAGTGAGGTAGTCCTTGAAAATCTCCAACACCGTCATCGCGGTCGTTATGACCATTCGAGGCTTTTGCATCCTACCGTATCCATCCAATCACAATGTTGATGAAGTTTCCTAAAAAGAATAAACTCCCAAACAACAAAAACGCGTCTTGTAAGTGTCCCATCGTTATTTTTCTCCTCTCTTAAGCTTTATGAACGCCACAGCCAGCGCCTCCACAGTCTGCTCCATCTGGGTGTCAGGTAGCTTCAGCGTGTCAATCGCGTCATTCCACGGCCAAAGATGGATATGGAGCATCTCATGCACAAGGGTCCCTTCAATATCGCGGTTGATTTCATCCACAGTGTGGAGGTCTAGTGGCGCGAGAATCTTGATTGTCGCCTGACGTAGGTTCTGGATTGTGCTGCATTCCCCGCAACATCCCTCCCCAAGGTCGTTGGCCCGAGCAAAGCGGGTGCTGATTCGCCAATCCTTAAGCTGGAGTCGGCTTTGCCACTCTCGGCTGAGTTTTGTTAGCTCTCGTGAAGTCACTCAAGCACGTCCTTTACAAACTTCGCAATCAACAGCGACACAAAAATCGCGCCTATTGACCCCACAAAACACGCCATCATAACTGAAAAGAACTCATCAGGGCTCATTTGACCTCCTTTGGCGGCACACCTGTCGCCAGCGTCTTCATCCGAATTGCGTGCTCAATCGCGGGATCCTGGGAGTTTGCCTCAGCCTGACAATAATGCTCTCGCTTCATCGTCACCTGAAGCACTTCTGCGAAATTCATCTGACCCAAACACTGCGCACTGATGCCTCCCCCCTTCATCACATGGTCAGCGCGGAGCACTAGCTGTGCTGTGGGCTCATTACAGATTGGGCAATTCTCCATCAGCCCCACCAGCACCGGAGCCTTGCAGCCTGGACATTCCCCAAGTGCGAGCGTTGCTTGCCACTGATGACCATTCAAGCAAGCGTTGTAGGTACACGGCTGTATGCGGCGGGTCTGCGGCCACTCAAGTGAAGCTTCTTTAATGTCATCTGGCATGATTATTTTGAATTAATTTGGTTTTGGTAGGCTTCTGACTTCACTCATCATTGTACCACAAAGTTCTTTAAGAATCAACAACCTAAGTCAAATGAAGTACTTCATTTAGCAAAGGGCTCTACGCAATTAATTTGTAGTTATTTCGAATTAAATTTCGGTAGTAACGATGAGTTTTATAAAAAATTTTTTCTATAATTCGTTTTTTAAGTCCTTTAGATACAGCTAGATAGCGCCCACACTGGGCATGGGCCATGGCTGCAACAAAGTGACCCGTCCACGTCAACAAACGCATACCTAGACAGACTAGGCATAAGAGGGCTAAGTCCTTTGCTATCAACCACATACAAGCCCTCACCACGCGAAGCATGCCCTAGCCTTCAACCAACCATCGCCTACGCCCACGGCCCACGCGCGGATAAATACGATGGCGTTCACACCAGCAAACCGCGGCTAACTGCCGTCGAATCAATCGTTTGGCCCGACGGCCCAAATCGGCGCGGCCGATGCAAATGCCGGGCAAAACCAGCCCGACGAAAGGCAGACGGGACATGAGAAGCGCAACAGACTGTGGTGGTAATAGCTCTACGGGAGTTCGACCACAGCCTGTTAGGCTTATCAGCCTGAAAAGGGAGAAACAACATGGCACTCGATAACGCGAAGATTGACAGTAAGCTCTTTGGGGCAGACGATAGCGCTGCGCCAGAGAAAAACCCGAAGATTGGGGCAACAGCACGGTTTGAGGACAACGGCAATGACGTGGTCTTTACCATCAGCGCGAAGATGCCCAGAAAGCAGTTCCTGGAGCATCTCCGTGAGACGAAGACTGGCAACATCGGCTTTGAAGTCGTGATAACTGACCCATTCGCAGTCAGCTTCAAGCGGCCTGACGGCACAACCGCCAAGCGTGTCGGTCAGCCCAACTGGCGGGGACTGTGGGTGACGATCAAGTAGCAAGCCAACACCTGACGGCATGAGCCGTCCCTCGAATACCACACTCCACACAGCAAGCCTCCTGTGGAGTGTGCAGTTGGAGGTAACACAGCATGACCAACGGCAAGTTCAACAAAGCGGGACTCATTCGTGAGTTCTTTGGGCTTAGCGGTACCGAAGCCATCGCCCAAATCAAGGCCCTACCAGAGCCTGACAGATTACAGCTTGGGTCTGCCATCGCTCGGGAGAAGGGCTTGAATCCAGCGGATTTGGATTTTGAGCTCTGCGCTTACTGAACAGCGCGCTTCGGGGACTCGCTGTACCCCGAACAACAGCCCTAAGCGTTATTAGCTCTTGCAGCCAATGTGGGAGCTAGGCTAGTTAAATCCTAGCGGGCTGTTGTTGGAGGTACAGCTTACGAAGACAATCCGAGACATCTCGCAGCTAGAGGCAGCACTCGCCCAAGCTGACAGCATCGTGCGAATCAATCGTGACGAAACGGCTCGACTAGGCCGTAACCCACGGTTCAACACCACCGTGACGCAAGGCCGTCACATCGCGAAGGTCAAGGGGCATGGTGGGGGCGGAAGCTTTACTCACCGTCAACGCCAACCGGTGCGAGTCCCACAGGGGTTTTGGAGCAAGTGTCCCACCACGCCCACGCTAGCTGACAGCGGCACGACAGTGCTTGACGATTTGACAGGGCTAAGGCCTTCAAGCGGCAGCAATCGGGTTTGGTGTGTGATGATTGAGGCTGACGGACATCGGTATGTGGCCTACACCGAAGAATCGCGAAGCGCTTGTGAAGGCATTGCGGATTGGCTCTGGAGGGTCTACGATCAATCCGTTAACAACCCATGGGGACGAAGCCTAGCACCAGCCTACAAACTCGCCCTAGAGTCTGCGAAGTTCAACACCGACGTAATGGGCCTGGAGCGAGCAACACACGACTTTGGGGCACGGCAGCTTACCTGAAGGGACGCCTTCAGCCCTGTCTGCTGAGCCTATAAAGTCCACTCTTACCGTTGGCTTAGGGAGAGTGGGCCTCAAATCAAGCCCATGGCCGTCGAATCCTAGGTCGCTGTGGGCTTGTTTGGAGGTATGACCCGTATGTACGAAGACTTTGACAGTGCTTACGAAACGATGGTAGCGTATCTGGCTATCATGAACGCGCATGAAGATGAACGCTATGTGCAAAACCCCCAAGAGTGTGCTATTGACGAATATCGCCAAGAGCCACACGACCACGAAATCGCCGCTTGGGAAGGTGAGGGTGGCGCATGCAACAGCTAACCCCTGCAAGCTTTAGCCTTGTTGGGTATTGGATTGGGCTGATGTTTGTGGCCCTGACGATTTATCACGCGCGTTATCCACGCGCTTAAAGAGCTCCTTTGTGAGGGACGATCGCACCTGATAGCGATGCTCCGAGCTTTCTCCACTCAATATCACGGATATCATTACCGACACAGGTTTGCCGTATGAGTGTGAGTGGGGAAGGCTAGGCGCAAGGCGCAAAGCGCCAAACAACGCTTATGACTACAATACGAATCTTCATAGGTTTGTTCGTGATTGGAGGACTGGTGATGTTTTTGCTGGCCCTCCACAACAACGATCCAATCGCAGCAATCGCCTGGGTTTTGTGGGCGAAGTTTTGGAATGAGGCGGTATGACACCGCCAGAAGTCTTTGTACTGGGGTTTTGTGTTGGGTGGATGGTTCGTTTCGCCCAGAACATCCTGAGGTGGTTAGGAAAATGACTCTTACCGAGTTGTGCTTGTTAGTGTTTTGTGTCGGTTACATTATAACCGATATGATATTACGCATTCGGGATAAATCGGAATGAGCATTCACAAACTCCTCTGTAGGTGGGGCCTGCACTTCCCCCAACGCATTCGTAGCGGCATCGCAGGAGATCAGTTTTTGATCCGACGTGACTACAAGCTTTGTGTGGTGTGTCGGAAGTTTTACTTTTGGTATTGACGCTTACGTCGGCTTACGTAAGCTACAGCCTGTTTTTGTCCAATGCCCAAGCCTTGCCTCCCGGTAAGCCATAATAGACTGCCGGGAGGCGTTTTCCCCGAACAGGAGCAAACGATGGCTCATGGATTTTTAGTAAAAACTTCAGCATTTACATACCCAGACGGGTATAAAGCCCCAGCTTACGAAAGGTTCAAGCACCTTAAGTCTGAGCCTGACTTTGGCGATGACTGGGGTCAACGTGAAGCGATGGCTGACCAAACCGCATCCATCGACTACGGATGTGATTTTCGCGACGGACAGTGCAAAGCCCAACGCTCCACCAAAGCTCAACAGGATATAGAAAGCTGGTGCTGTGGTCCGATGGGATGTTGCATTAGGTGTGCGTCTGCTGTTGGCTATCTTGACGCACTTCCAGCATACGCGTTAAAGGCTGTAGCAAGGCTATGGAGTACCAAAACAGGTTTCTGGCGCAAATCCAAAGGCTGTGTATTGCCGCGTAAATGGCGTTCACACACGTGCCTTGGCTTCACCTGTAGCGTGATTCCCCGCAAGCCAGTTCAAGACAAACTAGTTCAGATTGGGGTATTGTGATGCTAAAGCGTTGGTGGGCAAGGCGTAAACTACGTCAGCTTGGTTGGTGTCTGATTCACAACATCAAAATGAACGATTGGGGGTGTTGTGACAAATGCGATGAAGCTGTTTGGAGAGCCGCTGCCGCAAAACGCCAACACGACATCGACAAATATCGGACTTGGTTATGACGTCACCAATGTTTGCCTGTCCAATTTGTTTTGGAGTCATCAGCCTCGTAACGTTAGCGCTAAAGTGGCTTCACACACGCTTAAGGAGATTCTTATGAGTTCTCACGACAGACCCAAACCTCACAAACGCGTTAACCGAAGTGCTCGCCTAAAGCGTCCTAACCGGCGCTGCCCGACCTGCACCAACGCAGTCAGCACCCCACATGAAGAGTGGTGTAACTATTGGAAACAGCTCCAAACGGAAATGAGGGGCTTAAAATGACTCGCGACTACCTGATTGCCGCAATTGACCAAAATCTCACTCGCCGCTACAAAATGGTAGGGCGTGTGAATGCTGCTGAGCGCAAAGTGTGGCTCACAGAATACAAGCAGCTCCAAGCCCAACTAAAAGCTGCTTCAACACCAACGCAAAACCTGATTGATGAAACACTGGAGGCTTCAAATGAAGCGCACTAACGCTAACAATCCTAGCTAACAATTGACGACGGCCCGGCAACATCGAGACTCTTTTGTGTTTTGCCTACCGCACTTACTCCAACGGCTGCCAACATTGGTGCACTGTGGTGAGTGCGTGAGGGGAGAGCACAAACAAATGAAAGTCTACATTGTTGTGTCTGACGGTAGACCAGCTCCAGGAGTGAACGTCGAGGCTGTGTTTATCAACAAAGAAACAGCTCAAGCCTGGATTGATTGGCATACTTTCGCAGGGACCGTTACAATTCAAGAATGGAGGCTTCAGTGACCATCTCAGTCGCTAACCAACGTGCGCTAGAGACACTGCTCGCAACTACCCCAACAGAAATTGTGTTGAGTGAAATTGCAGCGCACTGTCGCTCACTGGCCAAAACCGAACGGGAGTTGTGGGACAACACATCGCGCGCCACAGCTTACGAAAACACTGCGGAGTGGTTGCAAGCTTCGACTCGGTTGTTACCAACCTACAACTGCAAGCGGGATGTTGAGTGTGATTCGTTGGGAGGCTAACGGTATGTTCTTTGATTTTATTGCTGACCTCATTGACGATCACTTCATTGCAACCATTGTTGTGATTGTCGTGCTGTTTGGGAGTGGTGTGTGGTGGTATGAAAGCGCCCATCCCTGCCTGAAGTACAGCCCAACCAAAACTTTGCAGTACATGCAACAGGTAGGAAATGTAATAATTCCTGTTTACGGACATGATTGTCTTGAAAGGAAATAAGCTATGTACAACATCGAATACTTCGAGCCATCCGACGACAAATGGCATCATCTTGGGACGCCCCTTACAAACAAATCCGACATCGGGCGTAGCCTCGCCAACTACGCGGTTTGGATGCCAACAGAAACCTTCCGGGTGATGACTCCACGCTTCACCGCGCCAATTATGAGCGTTCAGCCCAAGGCGGCACTGTAAGATGTACGTGATACTTTCACGAAACAACAGAAATCATGGGTACTTGATTGGAAAGTTTGTGTTTGAGAGTCGGGCTGACGCATTCAAGTGGCGCGCGGCCCACCACTTTCAAGCAAGAGCAATCATCAAGCGGCTGAAGGTCTTTAGGGATCTTTCGAAGGTAGCCACCGTCAGTTGAGATTTGTGCTTTGTAAGCCCTCGTTCAAAACCAACACCCACCCCAACATGCCGCCATCAACAACACGCTAAGCGTGCGTATGGTGCTGTTGCCCAACTTTAGATGTTGCAAGTGAGTGGGGGCTTACAAAACACAAACAAAAACGGAGACTTACATGAACACACCTATTATCGAGCCCTGGAGACCTACAGCTATCTCAGTTACTGAGGTGTATGGAGAGAACTTTCATCCGCCCTCAGGTTATGAACTAACTGGAGAATTCCGCCCAGCTGCGGGCATGGAGTTGTGGTTGGATCAAGACACCGGCACACAAGTAAACAACTGGGCTACACACGGACCCCGTTTGATTCTCCGCAAAATCCAACCTCGGAAACGAGTGTTTATGGAACATTCTCGGTTCAAGGTGGGCGAAGCGGTGGCGGGGCCGTGTTACTACAGCTTTGATTATTCAGACAACAAAGCTATATACTTTAACTCGTTTGGGTTGATGCACCCTAATCATAATGGGGTTCGTTGGACACTCCAAGAGGAGGAATAACACCGTGCTTTCTCCTCATGACGAACATGTGATGTTGGCGCTGTTTCTGAGCGCGATTCTCGCCACAATTGCCGCGTGTATGTGGATGTTGAAGCTATTGAGAGTGCTGCCATTATGAAACGCCTTGCGAAGCTCACACCACTTGAGCACCGAATCTACACCCATGTGGTTGAGGCGTTTGTCCGAAGCGCGCAAGAGCCTCCGAAGACTCAACGTCACCTGGCGAAAGCAGCCCGAAAGATCGCGAAGATTGTTGGAGACTGACGATCATGTACAAATGCAGCCTTTGTCAAGCAGATGTAACAGCCAGAGAAAAAGAATGCTACACAACCCTTACTGGGGATGTTGTTTGTAACTGTGGAGAGGTGTTGTGGAAAGTTTGGACGCTAGGGAAAGGCGGTTGTGTTCGAGGATTCGCCTCGAACAAAGCGATCTATATCGAAACCGACCCAGCACGAATTGCTGCAGACGCCTGGCGCGCTGCCCAAGAGGTTGCTAAGAGGAAAGCCGAAGAGCTTTTCAGACAAAAACTCACTTCCCAACCCCAACACACCCAAGACATCTACGAAAAACTTGAGGCAATGTTGTGGGAACTTAACATCGCGGAAGGCTCCCACATCGACACGGACATCCTGTTAAGGGTTGCGATTGACATCGCTACTCTTGGCGAAGGCTAACAATCATGCAAATCACCACTTTCAAAGAACTTCAGGCGTTGCCGCCAAACACGCTGGTTAACTCACCGATTTGTGGGAATATTCTGATTGAGTCCCCAGCTCACGCTTTTAAAGACGGCACTAACATTCGCCTGTCTGGTTATCCTGAACAATCTGTTGGGCGAAGAGGGTATGTGGTTACTCTCAGTAAAACCTACCCATTTGAGGTAATTCAAGACCCAAAACGGACAGAAAAAATCCTGGCAATCATCTCAAAACTCGGCAGCACCAACCATCTGCCAAGATCCAGTGAATTCACCTCCTACTACAGCGGTTGTGATCCTGAGATTTTTGTGACTGACGCCGCTGGCGAAGTGATCCCCGCGTGGACATTTTTGCCGTCGAAGGACAAAAAGGCCTTCAGCAGTGCGTTTTGGGACGGCTTCCAAGCGGAGTTCACACCCCCTCCAAACAGTTGTGTGTCGTTTCTTACAGACAGCGTTCGACAGGGGTTGGTAGTGGTGTTGAATGCGGCTACCAAAACTAACGCCGGTGCGAAGCTCACACCTGCCCCTTGCCTTCCAGTGTCAAGGGAACTCCTTGCGACTGGCGCAGACGAACACATCCAATTTGGCTGTAATCCCTCCTTCAACGCCTACGATAGTTGTGGGGTTGGGGTTGAGGGGCGGGATCTGGCTTGGCGGTTTGCAGGGTCACACAAACATTTCGGCCTGAAAGGCCTAGGTCTCACTCAAGAAACCGCAATACCAATTGTCAAGACCCTTGATAAAATCTATGGAGTGACGACAGTCAGCTTGTTTGGGGATCTTGACAGCCCCATCCGAAGGCTCTACTACGGACGCGCTGGTGAGTATCGGCTTCCATCCCATGGCCTGGAGTATCGAACTATTAGCAGCATTGATCTTTGTCATCCAGCGATCTACCACCTGAGTTGGGATCTAGCGCGGATGGCACTTCATCTCTACCTTCATGGGTTGCAAGACCAATGGAGCTGTTCTGACGACGAAGCCCAGGACATCATCAACAACTGTGATACAGACGGCTCCAGAAAGGTGTTGCAGCGTAACAAACCAATGCTGATGGACTTGCTCAACAACATCTACAACAACGGCTACAGCGGTGGAGACAAGTCTCTCAAAGCCTACAACACCATCACAAACAGCCTGAAGGCTTTTGTGGCTGATCCGTTTGATGTCGCTAATAACTGGCATCTTGCAGGTGGTTGGACAAGCCACACTAACAACAACGCTTATGACTTTGCACACGCCCCGGCGGAGGTGGTGTGGTAGCGGTTTTGAAGGCCGGTGCGGTCCAGTCGGGTTTTCTGTTAAACCTGGTGGGCCTGGTGTGTATCACAACGGCAGCCACTGGGCAATTTTCTTTTGGTACAACCCGGAAGTTGAGGAGATGTTTTGTTGAGGTAAAGTAATGCACATTCAACAACATAGTTTTGATGTCACAAAAGTGTTGGCTTTCCTTGGAAAAGGAGAGCTGAAGCTTGGAGTGGAGTTGGAGGTTGAGACCTCCCGGGACAAAGCTCTTGCTGCCAAAAGCGTGCTTGAGGCGCTCAACCCTAGCGATAGCCCGTTTGTTTGTTTGAAGGCAGACGGCTCGCTCCAAAATGGCTTCGAGATTGTCACCGCCCCAGCGACACTTCTAGTTCACAAACGGCGATGGCAGCCGTTTTTCGCGGGAGTTGAGGCTTCGACGTTGGATGTCGGCTCTACCACTCGCTGTGGATTGCATGTACACTTCGGTCGGAACATCCTTACCAAAACTCAACTCATCAAATACGTCAACTTCATCAACGAGCCAGCACGTAAAAAGTTCATGGTAGCGGTTGCTGGACGGGAGTCTGTTACTTTTGCGGTGTTGGCAAAGAAAGCCCCCGAGGCGATTGGACATCTTTGTAAGGATGGTGGGTGTCAGATGGTGCCTGATTGGGCAGGTTCGTCCAGTAAACACTGTAGACTCCAACGGCTTAACCAACGCTATGAGGCGGTGAACCTCACCAACCCCAAAACAATCGAAACGCGGCTGTTTGCCTCAACCACAAACAAAGAAGCCTTCTTTAGCAGGCTTGAGTTTGTGGTAGCGCTCATTCGGCAGTGTCAGCTTGCAGGCGACGCTGACATCAGTCAGGCTGCGTTTTGTGAGTATGTGGCGGCACGCAAGGCATACCCGAATTTGTTGACATTCTTGCAGGAGAAGGACTATATCAAATGTGGCTCGAAACCCTAATTGTAGAGCTTCAAAAAATTGAGCAAAAATACGGCAACATTCCTACGACAGTTGTTATGAACCCAAACCACGATCGCACTTGGTTTGAGTTAGAGTCAGTGGGATATGAGCCCCGGCTCAAACCCTGCACTAATTCCCATGCAATGATTGTGATTGGGGCAAATAAAAACTATTTTGCTTAAACGACCTTGCTCAAACTCAAATAAACCCGGCCCCTTATAGCGCAGTGGATGAGCACTCAATCAATGACCAATTGCTCTTGAGTTGCCACACAATTGCCGGCTACATTCAGAACGCTCACCTCTGTGATGCGACTGTGCCTGAGTGTCATGATGGGTTGGAAAAGCGGCGGGAAAGCACAGAGACTTGACTCTGCCTGAGTTTGAGCATCCACCTCAAAAGGAGAACTAAACAGTATGATTAAATACGGATTTGAAGGAGAGTTTTTTGTTGCCTCTCTTGCTGATGGAGTTCTTCAGCCAATTTCGGCTGATATTCCCCACGACAGCTGTGGGTATCTTGCTGAGGCCCGAGGTGTGCCAGATAGTGATCCTCTTGTAGCAAGTTATCTTTACAAAGCAGCAGTCGCGAAGCTCGAAGCGGTTGTTGCGAAGAAGAATCTGAAGCTGATTCAAGAGGCTATTGCTCCGGTTCCTGCTGACACACTCCGAGCCGCGAGACGGCTGTTTGGGAAGGGTCCAACAAAATACAATAACATCTATGGGCTCGACTACAAGCCCTCAGACAGAACCCGGCGAGCTGGACTGCATATCCACATCAGCGACGAAACAGTATTCAGATACGAAAAGAACAAGGAATTCAAGTACACAAACCAGCTTGATTTTCCTCCAATCATTCAGGCTTTTGACAAGGCCTTTAAGGAAGAAATTAAGTCTACTAAGCGTTTGCCGGGGTTTTACGAAATGAAGCCTTATGGATTTGAGTATCGATCCCTTCCGGCGACAGCATCGTTGGAAAAGATTGTAGAGGTTCTTAGCAAATTGGGCCTCTAACCGACCTTAACCCAAAGCCTACCAATTTCAACCAGAGTGTTGACTTTGTTAAGCCTGACCGCTCCGTGGAGATGTCATCACACAACATACGCACATCAGTAGTGGCGATAGGCGGGAGTGTGGTGCCTAGACGCAAGGGCATAGAGATGTGCGCCTTGGAATGTTGTTCTGTCCTTGACTAGATAAGACGGTCAAAGCCGGGGCCTTCGTGCTCCGTGGACCCTCCCTAAGACAAGGCTTCTCTCGTATGTTAGGCGGCTTTGGGTTAAACAAAACTGACTTTGGAGTGTGATTTATGCCTGTTGAAAAAAACGGTAACAGTTGGTATTGGCATCTTGACGGAAACTTCATGACCATCCCAACGCATCTACTCAAGACTATTGAGCCAACCTCTGTGTGGCAAGAGGTAAAAGCCCGGATGCTTGGGGACAACAAAAACTGCTATCACTGCCTTCGGCCTGGCACAGAAAGCATCACTCAAAAAGTCTACCTTGATCGTGCCTATCGAACCGTCACTATGGTGGGGTGTCGAAGGTGCCAAAGAGTGTCTGCGAGAATCGCTAAAACAGCCTCATCCCCTGCGGTTGTGTTAATGACAACAGAGATAACAGTTCCTGCTGTTGAAGGTGGTTTATGAAATTCTACAAACTGAAACATGACATTGACGGGAACCGCCTAAAGAGCCCGCCGATGGACGTGGTGTTTTTTACTCTCACCGAGCCTGAACGCCAGGAGCTGATGTGGTTTGGAGAATACACCAACCTTGTTGGGCAGGGAGTAGGAGTGAGGCTTCGAAAACACCAACACTTCTACCGTCAACTCGGCAACCACCAAGGTTACTACGGCCCAATGCCCCCAACATACGATCACTTCGGCCAGAATGAAGTGTTTATTTCGTTTTTGAAGGCTCCTTTGGAGCCGGGGCTTAGTCTGTATGCAATAAACACAACCCTTATTGCCGCCTTGGGAGAGCAAGTGATTTCGCCAGAGGTCTACGTCAGTCAGGTGTTGGGTCGCCTCAAGCCAGCACCATACCAAGGAAAGGTGTTCAAGGATTTTTGGAAGAACTTGTCTTTTGCGGCTATTAACATTCCAGGGTTGTATTCCCTAACGCTTGGACCAACGACTATGGATGTCCTTCGCGTGGTCCACACACACCCCTCCATCAAAATGCTGCTGGTTGTTCCGCCTGACTTAGAACAATTCTTCGCTGAATCTTCAGCACTCTTAAGCAAACTTTCAAACGGGAGTCGCCCTTCAGAACTAAAGCTGTTTTTGAGGAAACTCCCTCAAGGTCTGGTGAACGCATGAGTAAAACCAAACTCAAAAAACGTCACGAATGCGAATACTGCAGTGAACGAGTCGGTAGGCAAACTTTCCACACCGGCCCAGTCGTTAGCTGCAGTAGTTGTGGCAGGTGCAAACGGTGGTGCACTGGCACAAGCCTAGTTAATGGCCGGAGGTTTGTTAACTCTTGCCATCGGAGGCCTGGCACGCAGGTAAGCAAACCGCTGGTTCCTACTACCGCCAACAAGCTCCTGAATCCCCTTCCTCGACGCCTTGGGCTAGAAGTCGAGATCGGTGATTGGAAAACCTTCACTCCCCGCAACCTCAAACAATCCTCTGGCACCATGATGCGGGACGGAAGTGTCCAACCAAGCGCTCATGAGTTGGTGCTTGAGCCGCTGTATGGGCGGCAGTATGTGCTGGGGGTGACTGAGCTTGCACAACAACTCCACATCCACCATGCAACCGTCAACCACACTTGTGGATTTCATGTGCATGTGGACGCTACAGATCTGGATTGGTTTAGCCTACGACGCCTCACCAAGATCTACCTTGATTTAGAGTCTGAGCTGTACCGGTGTCTGGTAGATCCGTCCCGTCTGGCTAACAGATTTTGTTGTCCAGTAGACAAAGACTTCCGAAAGGAAGCCGCTGCGCTGTGGACCTTCCACAAACAATCTGAGATTCGCCGAGGCCTATTTTACATGGTGTATGGAGTTGATCCAAAGACTCACGGACAATTTACCAAAGAGCAAATCGACAGTCGAGTTAAGCAAGCGATTACTGAGGCTGTCGATTTTGTTCCATCAACGCCGCGTTTGAGGAATGTCCGGGATCCTATAACAGGAGAATATAGGGCAGTTTTGGTTCAACCGCCTCCTGTCGCGAAGCCCGACCCCAAGGCCCTTCGAAGGCTCTTTGTTGACCAAGCTAGCAAAGGCCTACGCAACACCTTCAAACAACTAAAGCACAACAAATATGGTGAGATTGGGAACCGTGCCCATCTAATCAGGTATTTTGGTCTAAACCTCCACAGTCTGTTCTTTCGGGGCACAGTGGAGTTTCGAATGAAAGAAGGCGTCACAGACCTGGAGTCTTTGATGTTGTGGCCGCTGTTTTGTGGGTGGCTGGTTGAAGGCGCATCGCGAGCGTCTGACTCGGATGTGTTAAAGTACCCCGCAACGCTTGTTGAGTTTAGTCAGAGATGGATGCCTCCGGCGATTGCGGAGTGGGTGCTGAAGAAAGTCACATCTGCACCAACTCAAACAGTCACACCACCAAATGAAGGAGCTGTAGGGACTGGTCCGCTTCCGCATTACACTGATATTGTCTATGGTGCACAACTTCGGAGAGACCTTGAAGGGCGTGCTCAACAAACCGCTGCTGCTAATGCTGCACAGCAGCAAGCCGCTCAACACTTCGGTGGCCTAAGAAACATGACAGGCGGCCTATTCAGAGAACCTATTTGGGTCACACACCCACTAGCAGAGCCAGCGCCGATTGCTGACGACCCAACTATCGACTTTTAAAAAGGAGCAACAACACACATGTGTGGAATACTGGGGTTTGGTTCAGCCAACGAAGACACACGCCTCATAACTCCATTTCTTGCGCTTGCAATGCAAGAGCGGGGAAGGGACAGCTGGGGCGCAACAGACGGAAATAAAATCGTCAAGAAGCTCGGCCCAATTGTGGAGTCCTTCAGTATCAAGGACTTTGAGAACTTTGAATCAGGGATCATCCACACTCGCGCAGCCTCAAAGGGCTCAGTAACTGTGGACAACGCCCACCCATTTAGCTTTCAAAAGACCGACGGCAGCTTCATCACCGGCGTCCACAACGGCTGCCTCACCAACCACGAAGAACTCAACCGCAAGTATGAGCGTGCGTTTGAAGTCGACAGCATGCACATCTTCAAACACATCGCGGAAGATCGAGAGCTGAAGGAAATCTACGGTTGGGGCGCAGTCGTGTGGTATCACGACAACCAAATCAACTTCACTCGCTTCAACATGCAAGACCTGCATGCTGTGAAGCTTGCGTCTGGGCCGATTATGTTTTGTTCGAATCTTGGTCCGCTTAAAACCGCAGCACGTCTCGTGGGGGCTGAAATCTCCGTCGTCTACGAAATCCACAACGAATACCGGTACTACATCCGAAAGGAGGCTGACGGCTCTGACTGCCTTATGAAGGCAGAACAAATGCCGTTCGGGTTTCGTCATGCCCCGTCGACACCCACGACCTTCCAAGCTAACCAAGCACGCCAAGGCCAAAGTGGGCCGGTTGTTTATCCGGGGTGGGGTGCGAACTGCGGCAGCAGTCTCGACGACATTGGACGCAACAAGCGCACCAAAGGCGAGTGTGTTCGGTGCAACACGCAAATCAACCGGAAGAAGAAAACGCTCTGTGACAAATGTGTCGAGGCGATCAGGGCGCTCCTGACGGGACAGTGTGAAATCTATGAATAACGATAGCTTGCTTGAGACTCTCAAGGCAACAGCCTTTGCGGTAGTTGTAGTTGGACTGCTGTATGCAGGATTGAGGTACTTTTTCGGATGAGCGACACAAATGAAGACACTCCAGCACGCGGCAGACCAGCAGGCAGCATCCAAACGCCTAAGTCTTTGTTGCGGTCTGACATCACATCCACAATCAAGCTCAACACCCGCATTCGCAGCTTGATTGACACAATCATCACGGACCTCACAAAGCAAACCTCCAATCCAGAGACGCCGGTTCAGGCCCGCCTCAACATCATTGTTTCGTTGAGTCAGGCACTGAACGCCTCAACTAAAACCATCGAGACGGTTGTGAAGATGCTTGAGGATTCGCCAAAGGCAGAGACCCAACCCGAGCGGGAGGAGTCAGTTGAGGACATATTGAAAGGACTAAAATGACAAATCTAATAGAAGTTGTTTGGGACCTTATACCTTTGGGAGTCGGGTGCTTGATTATTCTTCTTTTGGTTATGGGCGCGTGTGGGCTTGTTGGTCTGGGGTGGCTTTTCTTTAAGGCAATCCTAAAAGGAGATTGGTTCGACCGTTAAAATGAAACAAACCACTGAATTCATTAGCGACTTTTTGCTTGTTGGGTTTGGGCTGTCGCTGTGCGTGTTCGTGACTGCTGTACTGGCTTGTGGGATCTATGGCTTGTCTAAGTTAGTGAAAAGTGCCTTGAAAGGAGATTTGTTGTGATGGCAGACGTACATTTTAAAACAACTTTCGTTGGAAGCGAAGCAAAAATTCGCGAGTTCAATGAAGCGATGCTGGAGTTGGACGCGGATTGGCCCTATGCGGACAAGGGCCGCCGCCCACTTAAGCGCATGAATTGTGTGAAGTGCGGAGGGAAGCTTTATGCGAACCCTTTCTACACCGCCTCCGACATCAAGCGCCTTGCGCGACAATTTGGGGTTGATGTCCACATCCGGCATTTTGGCTTTAGCTTTCGGTGTAAGGACGAAAAAAGCGGAGCGATTGAGTATCGCCCGGATCTGAAGCTCGCACCAAAACCAACAGACGCAAAACCAACACCAACCGTTAGCAGCGGACAGGTGTTTGAGCTGCCCTCAAGCCAACACCCCTATGGATGGACGCCAGCACAAACAACACCAGTCGCTACACCGCCTTTTGTTTCTACTAGCGTCAGCCCTGCTGAGGCAGCTAACATCGAGGAGGAAGCGCTAGCAGCGATGGCGCTTGAAGGATGGGTGAACTAACATGCAAGTTGTTGGCCCTCACAATAGCGCAAGCGCAGCTCAACTCAAGGAAGCTCTCGCAAGCCTTGAGACTAGCTGGAAACTCAATTGGGGATGCAGCCCTCAGGCTGGCGACCATTGGCTTGCAAACACACCTCGCAAGGACGCAATTGAACAACTCCAGGCCTTTCAAGGTGTGCCTACGATTGAGTGGACGCGGTTCTTGGAGACTGCCCGCGCGTGGGTTGATTGTGGTTGGTTGGTGTTTGGTCGGAGGCGTGTCCACAGCCAAGGCACAGACATAGTTGGACCTCGCCATCGGGACTTTGCTCGACGCGACTATTGGGTGAAGGTTGTGCCAAATGTTGTGCAGGAGTGGCGACTCCACATCTTTCGTGGGCGCTGTATCGCCCGGGGTTTGAAGACCCAAGTCGAGCCGCCTCACCGGGTGATGCCAGTTCGGAACCGTGCGAACGGTTGGAGAATGGTCCATGATGTTGAGCCGACAGAAGAGTTGCGTGCGACTGCGAAAGCTGCGGTCAAAGCGGTCGGATATGAGCTTGGAGCAGTTGATATGCTAGTGGATAACTCCAATAAAATCTATGTGTTAGAGGCTAACCGCGCGCCAGGCCTCGACGACTACACCCTAGGTCAATACGTAAAAGCCATCACAAAATTCGTGAGCCACCCCCGAAATCGGGTTGTGGTATCATGACAGTAGGAGAACCCCCAAACGTATGATTAGAATCAACATCAGCGAAGACCACCTCAAAGAAGTCATTGATGGGTTGGTAATTGCTGCTACAACACGCTTCGAGTATGCTGACCGTTCTGACGTCAGCGCGACTGCAAAAGAACGCTACCGAAAGGTTGGCGATAGCTTCCTAGATCGAGCAAAGGATCTTCGGGGAGCGCTTGAAGAAGGTCTGTAAGTTAGGTTCTTTGCGCAACACCCTAATTTTTGTTGAGGTCCCTAGGGTGTGTACCTAATGCACACCCTAATGGAACACCCTATGAACATCAATAAACACCCTAATGAAAGTTAACTTACATAGAGTCTAAGAGGTTTCTGATGAGCACCTACATCACACTTCGCGAAACAACGCTGACACAGCTTGGCCCGAAGTGTGTACAGTGTGGCTACAACAGCGATCTTCGGGCACTAGACATCGTGAACTTTGCAGGACGTGGTTCAGACCTAAAGCGAAGCATGGACAGAGGCTCCTACCTGATGCGAGTCCTTCGGGAGCATGCATCTGGCTCTGCCGAGTGGGGTGTGTTGTGTGCGAATTGCAACAGGATTCGGATGCGCCAAAACCGCCAGAAGGTAGCTGACGAACGCCCTCCTAAGCCTGGGCCTTGCGTGGTGTGGGCCCCTGATCTTGAGGAAGCAGACGTGTTTGTGCCTCACAAATGGCTTAAAGATCGGGCTGCAGGGCGTGAAATTTTTGTGCTGTGGCGTGGAAATGTTTATGACTATCTCCTCAAAGCCTTGGTTGCAGCGTGCTGGAAGGACTTCGCTGCTGGACGAGGTATTAGTTTGGAAGAGCCAACAGAACCGGTTACTGACTATGAGTGATAACAACCCTAACGAAAGCTCACCCCAGCCCCAGCCTACAACTCCGACTGGGACCGTCGACGCGCCTGAGATGGTTGTGTACAAACAAAAGGACCTGAACAATCTTCCAGGCCTACGGATTGAATTCATCTCTCACCAAACAATCCTCCAAAGCGCAGCGATTGTAAAGCTTGTGCCGTGTACGTTGCGCGGGACACTTGATGGGAAGTACAGCTCCAAACTAGAGGAGCTGATCTTCACAAAGCTCGACAGTGGTTACATCCGAGAAAAACTCAACAACAACGGACGCTGCAATTTGGTGTTGGACTCGCCGGTTGTGCTGAACAAGAGCAGTAGTGGTCTAACAGGTATGGCGCTGTTGTTGCCAACCAGTTGGCTTCATGGGGCTCGAATCACAGAGTCCGACTTTGATCGGATGCTTTGGTCAGCGTTGGCAGCGATCCGAAAGATGGGCCTCAAAACAATGGCGGCGATTGATCTTGGGGCATTCCAGTTTTTGGACTCTCGATCCTAAGACGACAGCTTGACTC
>Ga0210401_10000242_pt1 | contig 69514 bp, 56 predicted proteins | sample IncBWH32MmetaG_FD_150866 | JGI IMG/M metagenome (GOLD analysis project Ga0210401, IMG submission 150866) | Forest soil microbial communities from Barre Woods Harvard Forest LTER site, Petersham, Massachusetts, United States - Inc-BW-H-32-M | ecosystem: Environmental > Terrestrial > Soil >...
TCCATGGTGGCTGCGTCTACGAGGCCTGCTTGCTGGAATTGAAGCCGACCTCGCGAGAACACCGCGAAATTGGGAATGCTGCGGACGTTGTATTGTGACGCAAGTCCAGGGAACCGTTCCGTATCCACCTTCAGCACGACTGCGCGTCCTGCGAGGTCTCGAGCGGTTTGGGACACGTGAGGCGCCGCCATCCGGCACGGTCCACACCACGAAGCCCAGAAATCGATCAGAACCGGAACCTTGCTCTCGCGAACGATCTCATGGAATTCCTCTTCGCTGACTTCGATAGGCTCGCCAGCAGCAGGCAGCTCCGCCTTGCAGGCACCGCACTTGCCAACATCGGAAAGGTGCTTGGCGGGAATGCGATTTGGCTTGCCGCAAGCGGGGCAGTTGCGAATGACCGGCATGGATCTATTCTAGGCCACCAATCAGTGCGGATGCCCGCACTAATCAAACCCCAAACATTCCGGTATCAAGCGCCACGCAACACGCGCTGATCTCGCAAATTCGACCGGAAAGGCGAACACATTCCGTTTGTACGAAGTCCGTTGCGAATGCCGCATCTCATTGATGTGGCGAACCAAGCGCAAGAAGTCTGACTGTTTCCCGAACAAATTCACGAATCACTGGCGTTTCCACTGCTCCGAGTGTCAAGGTGTGCGACACGCGCTTCAAACAACCGACCGTGCCGAGTGGGGCGAGCCAATGTACCGAGTTTCCGAAGGAGTTCGCAGCACACATGGACAGGACGGCGCCATCGTCCTCGACGTTCAGCAAGGCCAGATGTTCAACCTGAACTGCGTGGGGTCACGAATCCTCGAGCTCCTGGAGAGTGGGGCAGAAGAGCCAAAGATCGTGGATGTGATCAGCCAGGAATTCAACGGCAAGCCCGAACTAGTCGGCAAGGACGTGCACGAGTTTATCGAAGCACTCAGGAAACACAAGCTCGTCTCTGAGCGCTAGCAGATAGACGCGGTTTGGAGTTGCAAATTGGCAAGCGCAGAACAAAACGAACGCGAAACCTATCGCGTGATCGTGCTGAGCCGAGACGGGACGAAGGTTCTTCTCGTACCCAACGGCGTGCGTCGAATGCTTCCCTGGGTGGAAATTCCGCGCTGGCAAAGAGTCGCGGAAAATCTCGCCGCTGCCGTCGAAAGTAACTGGGGAGAGGAAGTTATCTGTCTCTTCGACCCCGCTAGTGACTCGCCAACCGATGGTGCGGCGACGCGTTATCAAGCAGCAGAGCACCTGTGCACTCGAAGCAATCCCAAGATGCCAACGTACTGGGCGCCGGTATCGATGTTGTTGGAGGACTCGTTGGCTGATGGGCGCGACTACGCGGCAATCAAGCAAGTGACGGCGGTATGCAATGGAGAGATGGAAGCGGCCTCTGCTGGCCCGTTTTCACGCCTTGGGTGGTTCAGTGAGCTACACATTTGGACCGAGTCGGTAGTAGAGCCGATAGGCTTCCATGTCAATGGACGGTTCCGACAACTGAACGCCAGCCCATCGTTCAGCCTGATTCGCTTCGAAACTTCTGGTCCAGCAGTCTGGTTCAAGGCGGTGGGTGAGCCAAACCAGAGGGAGTTCGCCATCACCTGCACGTTGTCGCGACTTTTCCCCTCACATCTTCCGAATGTTCTGGCCACTCGACCCGATTGGAATGCTTGGCTCACGCGCGAATCGGAAGGACGGCTCCTTGGTGACGAGCAGGAGAGTGGGACTTGGGAAAGAGTGGCAGCCGCGTTGGCGGAACTGCAGATCGATTCCTGTGACCGAACTTCTGCGATTACCGGCGCTGGCGCTCGCGACCTGAGTGTCGGGACACTGCGCAAACAAATACATCCGTGTGTTGACATTAGTCAACAGCTAATGCAGCAGCAATCGAAAACTCCGCCCCCGATTCTCGACACGAAAGAACTGCTGGCACTCGGCGACCGGATTGGTGAAGCGTTCGATTTTCTCGAAACGCTCGAAATACCTGAAACGCTCGGACATCTTGATTTGAATCCAGGAAACATCGTTGTTTCCGCCACGAAATGCGTTTTCCTTGATTGGGCGGAAGCGTACGTCGGCAATCCCTTTCTGACATTCCAATATCTGATAGAGCACTTTCGGAGAAGTCACCCGCCGGACTCGAGTCGAGAGTCCGAAGTTCTGGAGTCGTACGCTGCTCCATGGTCGAGGATTCTCTCGCGCGATGCGATTCACGCGGGTTTGACCGTAGCTCCTCTTCTGGCCGTTTTTTCGTACTTGTGCGGAACCGGATTACTCAGCGATCGAGAAAGAATGAAACAGCCTGAGTTCGCAGGATACCTCCGCGGCTTGGCGAGACGGATGGATCGCGAAGCGCGCGCATGGGTTGGGAGCAGGAAATGCACTACACAAGCAGTCATCTGACGAAGCCTGACGTGGCATTAGGCGAACAGCAAATCAGTGCCGGCTATTCGGGAATGACGAATTTCTCTCTGTTCGTCCGAGCATATTCGAAGCTGCTGCGCTTCGATCGGTATTTGGTGCGTCGAGATTTCGCGGGTCTTTACCGTGCAGTACGAACGGCTCCGTGCACGCAGAAATCGGCAGATGCGAATGCCATGGACCGGATATGCCACACCGTTGACCTGGCCTGTATCTGGTACTGGAAGGAGGTGCTTTGCCTCCAGCGCTCAGCCGCCACGACCTGCCTACTCAGAAACTTCGGAATTCCGGCCCGCATGATCCTGGGTGTTCAGCAGACTCCTTTCAGAGCGCACGCCTGGGTTGAGGCGGGCGGGCAGGTAATCAACGACAGGCAGTACATGCGAGACCTCTACAAGGTGATCGACATCTGTTAGCCGCGGCGGGATTCGGAGCGAAGCGATGAGCCTGCAGTTTGGCAAGTTGTATTTCAATAGCATCCCATCGGACTCGAGTGGGCTTGATCAGGCTCGAGGGATCTTGGCTACATACTCACCGGACCCTGACGGATCCTACTCCGATGAGTACGTCCAAATCGTCTGTCGCGCGTTTTACACCACCAACGATTCGCAGCGCGATAAACAGCCTTATGTTTCGCAATCTGGCGTTGTCGTGACCTGGGACGGCCGCCTCGACAAACGAGACGACCTTATCTCCGAAATCGGAGGACGGCTCTCCAACCGTTCGAGCGATGTAGCAATCGTTGCCGCCGCTTACGACCGGTTCAGCACAGATTGTTTCCAGAAGTTCGTTGGCGATTGGGCATTGTCAATCTGGATCCCGCGCGCGCATACCGTATTTCTCGCTACCGATTTCGTTGGAACTCGCCATCTCTACTATCGGAGGACCAAGGATCAAGTCATCTGGAGCACTGTTCTCGATGCCCTGATTCTCGATGCCCGGCAGGGTTTTGAACTGGAGGAGCAATACATCGCGGGGTGGCTTTCGCTATTTCCGGCAGCTCATTTGACCCCGTACCGCGGCGTACTGAACGTTCCTCCGTCTTCCTTTGTCCGCGTCTCGAAACATGCATGTCTGACTCAAAAATATTGGGACTTCGATTCCGGCAAGCGGATTCGGTATCGGACCGATTCGGAATACGAAGAGCATTTCCGCAATGCCTTTCGGAATGCTGTCAAGCGCCGACTTCGCGCCGATTCTCCTGTTGTTGCTGAACTCAGCGGAGGAGTTGACTCCTCATCGATCGTGTGTGTGGCGGACAAGATTCTAGCGCGCGAGAGCGGGCCACGACTCGATACGGTTTCGTACTACGACGATTCGGAACCGAACTGGGACGAGCGGCCATTTTTCTCCAAGGTCGAAGAAAGACGCGGGCGTACGGGCTGCCATATCAATCTTCACGACGAGGTCAAGCGAGAGGGCTCAGTTCTCTCAGAGTATGGTTTGACTCCAGCCGAGACTGGAAGAAACAGCAACGCCTATCTCCAATTGGCCGCCTGCTTGAAGCATTCGGGAAGCCGTGTGCTGCTGAGCGGAATTGGAGGCGACGAAGTCTTAGGCGGCGTTCCCAACCCGATACCGGAGCTCGCCGACTTGTTAGCCTCAGGCCGGATTGGGGCATTGGCTCATCAGCTTAAAGTGTGGGCGTTAAGCCTGAGAAAGCCATGGATTCACCTGTTCTGCGATACCCTCCTGCTTTTCGCACCATCGCCAGGATCTTGCTTTCGCTCATGGGGTCTTCGCAAATTTCCATGCTGGGTCAGCGCCGGGTTCATCGCTCGAAACCAGCCCGCGCTCTCGGGATATAGATCGCGCGTCAAGATGATGGGTGCGCCGCCGAGTTTCCAGGAGAACCTCGACACGCTGGAGGGCCTGCGCCGGCAGCTCGCTTCCTCCGTCTTGCCCACTGATCCGCTACACGAAGTTCGCTATCCGTATCTCGATCGTGATTTGCTGGAGTTCTTGTACGCCGTTCCCCGACAGCAACTGGTACGGCCGAAGGAGAGACGTTCGCTCATGCGTCGCGCGCTTAAAGGCATTGTTCCCGATGAAGTGCTGAATCGAAGGCGCAAGGCGTTTGTCATACGCTCACCGATCATCACCATTTCCGAACAATTGGCACGAATCGACGATAAGAAAGAACTGACGATGAGCACCTTCGGGGTGGTGGATCGAGCGCGACTGCTCGACGAGATGCGCCGGGCCGTGTGCGGCGCCGATGTCCCAATCGTGCCGTTACTCAGGGCTTTCACTCTCGAAGCGTGGATCACAGCGCTGGTCGGCAGAAAAGTTCTCGCCGACGTGGCATAGAAATGGCCAGCTAAAGAGTTCGAGAAGACCTCTCAGCTGAGGAAATCGAAGGAAAGGAGGTTACTGCTATGAACTACGAGAAGCCTGAAATTGTGCCTCTCGGCTCGGCTTCAGAGAGCATTCAGAACAACAACATGAAAGGTAGTGGAGTTCTGGAGACGCACTCTCCATTCCGGCCAACCAATGGCGCATACCTGGCAGATGAGTAGCAATGCTCGTCTGCTGGAATGCAAGCCCGGGCGCCGCGCCCGGTTGCTGAATTTCAACCAAGTTTCGAACTAGACTCGGCGCTCACTTGAACCCGAGTCCCGCGAAAAACAAATCGATGATGAAAGGAGGCAAACCCATGACGTACGAAAAGCCCCAGATTGTTCCTCTCGGACCGGCTTCGGAAAGCATTCAGAACAACCTGAAAGGGATTGGAGTTGTGGAAACGCACGCTCCATTCCGGCCGACCAACGGTGCATACCTGGCGGATGAGTAAGGTCACATTCGGAGCGGCTGACCTGTCAGTCGCTCCCTTTATTTCAGATTAGAGTCCAACCATCGAATTATGCGATAGGACAGATCCACCTGGTGGTCATAAGTCCATCCCTGGGAGGGCGAGTGTTCCTCTCCCTCGTATCTTGCGTACTCGGCTTTCTTCCCCAATCTGCGGAGTGCAACGAAGATCTGGTCACCCAGGAATGGCGCAACTGCCGTATCTCGTGATCCCTGAACAATCAGCAGCGGGGTTTGGATCCGGTCGAAATAGAAGAATGGCGAGTTCTCGATGTAGCTTTCGCGCCGCTCCCAAGGGGTTCCACCCATTGCTCCTTGTCCGCGCTCCGCGATGGCGACACCGTAGGCCGAAGCGTCCTCTCCCATCTCACCGTAGGATCCGATGAGGTCGGATTCGCCGGCAATTGAAATCGCTGCTTTGAATCTGCCGGTTTGAACAATGAGAGCGATGCTGGTGTAGCCGCCGTAGCTATGACCCATGACAGCCAGGCGGTCGGGGTCTGCGATTCCAATCTCGATTGCCTTGTTCACTCCGGGCAGGATCGCCTTGGCCAGATCCAACATAGGCGTACCCACTTGCTGCGGTGCATCCGGCAAAAGGACGGCATATCCTCTCGTGGCCAGGAGTTGCATATTGGCCGGGCCTGAGCCGGCGAGACCAAACCTATCAAAGTGATCAAACAACGAAACGCCACCGTAGGCATAGACAACCAGTGGATAGCGTTGATCTGGCCGATAGTTCGAAGGCAAGAGCAGGGCCCCGTGTAGATGCTTTCCATCATCGCTCAGCCAATCGATAACACGTGCTTTACCCATGGCCTGCGAGTCAAATTGTGGATTCAAATTCGTCCGCTGTTCTAAGCTCTTGAATTCGGGATCGGCCATCCACAACTCTGGCGAGTGCGAGCAGTCCTCGGAAACAAATGCAATTCTTCTCCGATCGTGACTCACCACAAGCGAATCTCCATTAAGAACGCACGTGTAGCACTGCCCGTCTTCTATGAGTTTCGTCCCATTGCCAGTAGCCAAGTTCACCTCGTAGACGCCGTCTTGCTTTCCGTTGTCGTCGTGGGTGACGGCAAGAATGGATTCGTTCCGAAGCAGCCACAACTGACCGGGTGGACTTCCTACCAATTCGACAATTTGGCGTCCAGGGATTCGCGCAATTGGAACTGCCGCGCCTCTTACGGTTTCGCCGCGCCACAACTCGCCGTTGTGAGCAAAGTAAATGAATTCACCAAGTCCGTCCCAGAGGGGCGTGGCTCCCTCGTGTACAGCAGACGGCTGCGTCGTCTCGAACAGTCTGACAACATCGCGGTTTGCAAGGTTCACCAATTCGTATGCGAAGATATTTGTGGTCACATCTTTCAGCCGCACACACAATTGGCTGCCGTCCGGTGACCAGCTGAAAGAGGATCCATCGGGTTCCATACGAACATCAGAGAGCACGGTCTGGTGCTGGCCTGTAGCAAGTGACACCACCACAATGTCGAAGAGCATTTGTTGTGAGCCCGCCTTCTCAAAGCGTGTCGCAACGCTTACCGCCAGACTCAACCCATTGGGTGAGAGTTTGTAGCTGCCGATCTTTTCGCGAAAAAGCTCGCGGCTCCTGCCTGACACGACATCGAGCGAGACGAGTTCCGCTGAATATTCATCCAGGTTCCATGGATTGGCGGTTGCGCTGTCGGCGGACCTGCCGGCCGATTCGTAAACTCTGACACCGCGCACGGTCATTCCGCCCGCCCGTTGCAGATTCTCCTTCGGGCGGCCACCCTCACTTGTTGAGGGAATCGAAGCCGAGAACACGATCTGTCGCCCGTCTTTGGTAAATTCCACGGGGGCATAGTTCGCTTCAAGGGCTGAGGCCATCTTCATCGCTTTGGCATCGCCATCCCAAAGCCATAGATGGACTTTCCCGCCTGAACCTCGATCTGACAGAAAGGCGAGCAGGTTTCTTTCTGGAGACCAAACCGGCTGCCAGTTGTTGCCTTCTCCGCCGGTGATTTTCTCTTCTCTATTGGTGACGAGATTGATTACATGAATATCGGTGCCTCGAACAAACCAAAGATTTTCACTATCAGTGGCTTGAGTCGAGCCAGAATGACCTCGGCTGGCGGTATACGCCACAGAGTTGTTGTCATGCGAGAAGGAAATCGATGAGCCAGGTGCAATCTCGCGCGGCATCACCGCATCTTCGACCCGAAGAGGATTGGCTTGGGCGGAAAGTGAATCCGTCAGAAGAAGTAAGACCGCAGCAAGTAGAAATGAACAGCTCTGCACGATGGGCCTGCTGAGGCGGTGCGAATGGGATCTATTGAGTGCTGCCACGATGTGATCACCAGATTGCTCGAGATCGGTATCGACAGGCTAGAAAGTCAGCTTCAGGGCAAACTGGATCGACCGTGGCCCGCCAATTTGATAAAGCGGGCTGAATCCACCGCCGCCCACATTCGCGCCTCCGAGGCTCTGTGCGAGTATCTGGGTCGAGAGGCCAAAATTGGGTTGGCTGATATCTCCAACGGGCGGGCCGAAGTTTGGATGATTCAAAACATTGAACATTTCTGCCCGAAACTGCAGCTTGACGGATTCATGGATGGGAAAGTCCCGGTGTACTGCGAAATCCCATTCCAGAGCTCCAAAACCGCGAAGAGCGTTCCTTCCCAGATCACCCTGTCGAAGAGGTTCTCCCGTATTTGGGTCCGTCGGCGGAGCCACGAATGCTGCCGGATTGAATGCCTTTCCTCCTGGAAAATTTCCGAAGAGGTACAGTGGTTGGCCAGGCACGACGTCAGGGCGGACCCGGGTGAGTCCCTGGTGAAACAATCCAAGAACACTGTCGTAGGCATTCACCGGAGAAGCCGACCGGACAACCAGGAAATTGTCGGTTGACCAGTCTCTAAGCACCACATTGAAAAAGCGGGCGAACTTGGGAGAAGGCGCATCATAGGTGAGTCCCGCTGAAAACGAATGGCGGATGTCGAAGTCGGAAGGGCCGCGATTCAGGTGTGGGTCGATCCCAGGTACGAAGGTGTTTGAAAAGGATCCTGTCGAGCCAGCGGATGCATCATCGATCGAGTGCGACCACGTGTATGAGGCTACCGCCTGAAAACCAGCAGACAGGCGACGCTGAAACTGCAGTTGGAGGGCATGGTAGTCGGATGCGGCGGAATTCCCGACTAGGAGAGCCGCCGCCAGGTTTGGATTTGGCGAGAACAAGAATCCCGACTGTATGAGCCGACGGCCGGAAGAGCCAACGTAGGACGCCGTCAACTTTTGCTGAATGCCCAACGACTGCTCCAATGCAACGTTCCATTCCAAGGTGTATGGGAGTTTCAAGTTCGGATCGAAGGCTATGAGATTGCCCTGATTGGCCGCTGTGGGCGGAGCAATCGGAGGAGGGCTGGCGACATTTGGGGGGAGGGGAAAGGCGCCGCCGAGGTTGAACTGCTGGGCTCCAAAAGGATAGGAAAGCTGATCGACCAGGTTCCCCACTTCCTGGGTGGCGAGATCATAAAATACACCGAACCCGCCTCGAAGCACAGTTCCCCAATTCGTGGACTGCGCGAGTTGATAGGCGATCCCAAGGCGCGGCGCAAAGTTTCCATAGGTGGTTTTGAAGGGCGGGGTGCCACTGGGCCCGAGAGCCAATTGGGACAGATCTTCGAGATTGAATCCCGTTACTCCGGGAATCTTTGGTCCACTCAGGGTTGTCGGAGCCACATCGACGTCCCAGCGCAGACCATAGGTAAGGGTCAATCGTGGTCGAGCGTGCCACGTGTCCTGCGCGAATACGCCGAGGTTACGAAATAGGAAGACGGCGTTGGTTTGGGCCTCCAGGCTACTGAACGTAAGAGAGCCGGACTCGGCTGATGGCACATCGTTGAATCCGGGGAATTGTGAGTACAGGAACGGTCTCGAAATCGGAGACAGTCGCCGGAAATCAACGCCGAACTTCAGCGCGTGCGAACCGGCCTGAAGCGAGATGTTGTCGACTACGTTGAACTGGCGCTGAATGGTGCGCTGGGTCAAACCTTCTCCGAGAAAGCCGTCAGTCAAAGAGAAAATGCCAAATGCCAGCTGCGAATTGTTGGCGTCATACCCGGATGGAAATCCGAGGGCATTCAATGGCTCAGCCCCGCCGAACGAGTCCAATTGCTCAGTGCTGCCTGCGTTTGTGCGACTGTAGTTGAACCTCAGATCATTGGCCACGGTCGGACTGGCAAGCCACGTGGCCCCCACAGTTATCATCTGAGTCGTAATCCGCGAGTCGGTAACCGAGCTGAGGGAAGCCTGGCCGCCACCCCGTTGAGTAATGCGCGACGGCGAGTAACTGTAGCGCGCGAACAGGTTGAGTTTGTCTTTCACCCGGTGATCGATGCGCAAGCTGTAAGCATCGAGCGAGGCGGGATCGGAAAAGCTGGCGTTGAACTGAGCGATGCCGGATGAGGGATCGTCACTCCCGTTGGGCAATGAAAAAGCCTTGAGGTACGGTTGCATCGCAGCGACCGCATTTTGTCTTGCAGCAAGATCCGGAACCGTGGTCAACTCGGTCCCAGGCAAGCGAAGCCGAAGACCCTCGTAAGAGAGAAAGAAGAACGTCTTGTTTCTGATGATCGGTCCTGCGAACGTTCCTCCGAAATCATTTTGGCGCTCTCTGGCTTTTGGCAGTGGCGGATTGTTCGTGTAGCCGTTGAACCAATTGTTGGCGTCGAGGACATCATTTCGAAGGTACTCGAAGGCTGTTCCGTGGAACTGATTAGTTCCGGAACGTGTGAGAATGGAAATCTGACCTCCCGGTGTCCTCCCGAATTCCGGGGCATAGGTTGAGGTCTGAACTCGGAACTCCTCCATAGCGTCTACCGATACCAGGCTGTTCGTGCCTCCCAGGACACTAAAAGCTCCAAGCGCTCCGCCTAACCCATTTCCAGGAAGGGTCGTGCTCACTCCCGTGTTAGCGCTTACGCCGTCGAGCATCCAGTAGTTCGAGCTGGCCCGTTGCCCGTTCACACTGAATTGGCCGGCGTCGTCGGCGTTGCTGGCTGTGACGACCACTCCTGGAGTGAGTTCGATCAGCGACTGAAAACTCCTGCCATTCATGGGCAGATTCTCGGCGAACTGGCGGTCGACAACCGTGCTTACCGTAGCGTTTTCGGTGTTCACCAATGGCGCGCCGCCCGCGACCGTCACAGTCTCAAGCACCGCGCCGATCGGGAGGGTAAAGTTGATCGAAAGAGCGTCCTGCACGTTCAGAATGATGTCGGGCCGGATGATCGTTTTGAAGCCCGCTTTCGAGACCTGTACCCGATAAGGGCCTGGAGGTAAGCTCGGCAGGACATACACGCCCTCATTATTCGTCTTTGTGGTGAACTGCAGACGAGTCACATCGTTGATGGCAACTACTTCTGCGCCAGTGATGACATGATTCGAGGGATCGAGGACCAGGCCGTTGATCGTTCCGTTGGGCGACTGACCCATGACAGGGAGGGCCAAGAGCACAGGACCGAAAACGAGAAGAAAGACACGGGGGAAGCGCATACAGATTTCTCCAGCGAACAACAAGTTCTCAGCCACTCCCTAGTTATTCGCAGGAAATCGCGCCGTTTTATCAGCTGACGCCAATTCTAGAACGAGGGAACGAGAAGGGAAAACGCTACGGGTGATTGGGATTCACCCTGAGGTAGGCGAAAAGAAGAGGTTTACCGCTCGGCTTATCGCTGCCGCCACGTGGCTCTACGGTCACGAAAACAGCATCGATCTGTGCCAAGGTCTTGGGATCCTCGGACTTCAGAACCCAGCGCTTTTTGGAAGAGTTGTCTTCGTAAAATATGCCGAGGTTGACCGCCTGCTTAAAGTCTGGTCCCCGACGACCCCACGCCTGAAATGTCGGGGCATGATTCTTACTCTGCTGCTGATCGAGGTCGTAGGCGTAAAAGATTAGAGACTTCTCTTTTGTGTAGAACACGCGGCCGTAAGGCTTGCGGGCGGCACCCTTTTCGTCGGTGTCATACACTTCGGCGATATAGAGATTCCGTGCGCCCATCACTTCCCGAATGTCGCGATCATGGGCCAGCAGTTCGTCTTGCCGATTCAGAGCCTTCTCACGATCCTCCAAAAGCCGCGTGAGATCCTCGACTTTCGATCCAAGGGATTTGGCTTGTGAGGTTTCAGTGCTCGATTGCTGTGTGAGTGAATTCACCTGCTGCTGGAGGGATTGCGATTGTGCTTGGGCGGCTTCCAGTTTCTGATCGAGCTCGGTTCGTTGTTGCACGAGGTCTTCTTTGCCGGCCTGGTCGCTCCGAACTGTGGCCTGCAGTTTGTCTTGGCCTGACTTCATCTCACTGATTTCTGCCGACTGCTGCTGCAATTGCCGGCGAAGGTCCGCGAGGGCTTTGTCACGCTGGGCGACCTGGGCACGGGCGAGCTCGCGTTCGTGGGCAGCATCGCTGAGTTGCTCTTCCAAAGAAGCCGGGTTCTCAGTTGCAACTTGAGCCTGAGTCGCCTGGGGGGGCGGCGGTGTGGACTTGGCCACATCCGTGCCGTGCCGCACGCCAACCCAATATGCGGAGAGACACAAGGTAATGAATAGGAGGATTCCCGCGGCGTAGAGCATCCATACATGGCGCCAGGTCGATTCGGGGGAGATCGGAAGAGCTCGACGAAAGGCGGAGGGAACGCCGTTCTTCTTCTCGACGCCGCGCGCCTGCTGCCTCTCTTCCTTGGCTAAGCGATCGAAGAAAGCCTTCTCCGCTTTCGACTGCGAATATCCAGGACCGGGATCGATACGCGCCGATTGCTCTGCACCGATGGCAGGGATGGCTTCATTAACGACCGATTCGTACTCGCGAAGGGCCTCACGGCAGGCGGGACAAACCGCAAGGTGCTCCTGCAGCCTGTTCTGCTCTTCCTCGCTTAGCTGGCCCGAGGTCGATACGGCACAGAGCTCTAGGAACTCGTCATGGGGTCCGCTTGGCAACAACGTACCCGCTCCTACGATGGCAAGAATCTTTTATCATACTGCTTCTTTGCCCGGCAATTTGCCAGCAGAAATCTGCTTCCGGAGCCTTTCTAGCCCGCGGTAGTAGTGGTTCCTAGCATTGCCAACGGTTTGGCCGAGCTTGGCGGCAATCTCCTCAAATGTGTATCCCTCGTAGAAAAAAAGGTGGAGTGTCTGACGCTGACTCTCCGAAAGTCCGGTGAAACAGGATTGTAGGACCTCTTGGCGATCAAGCCTTTCGTTCATCGAGGACTCGGGTCCGCAAGATCCACTTTCCGAATCGGCTATTCGATTCGCCGCCTGATCCAAGTCAAAATGACTGTAGAAGTGGCGAGAAGTCAGATAGCGTCGGCGGGAGATGGCCCGGCGATACGTCATCTGCAGAATCCAGAACCGCGCCGGCCCTTTAGAGCTGTCAAACGTTCCGCAGAGTCGATGAACTAATAAGAAGATGTCCTGGAGCAAGTCGTCGGCCTCGGATTGATCGCGCAGAACCCGGTAGGCAACGCCACGGACTATACGTGCATATCGCTTGAAAAGGCTGGACAGCGCTTCCCTACACCCACAGGAAATCTGCTCTAGTAGTACTTCATCGGGCAAACCCGACTGATCAAGTTCTAGATCGGCCGGTTCTGACGCTTGATTCCTCTCGGCAGCCACCGACAACTTAGAAAATCGCACTATGGCCGAGGCATTCATGTGAATAGCAGGTGCCTTCTCAGATGATTGTCTGGCATGCCAGACACATGCGAAGGATAGTATTCGCAAGATGGAAGCATGTCCAGTGGCAATGCTCTCTTGGTGCAGTTGGGGAAGCGTATCCGCGCGCATCGAAGAAAGAAGGGCTGGACTCAAGTCGACATGTCCGTCAACCTGGACGTAAACAGAGGTCACATCTCGGATATTGAACTCGGCAAGCGCGAAGTGGGAATAATCACGCTTCAACTGATCGCACGAGGCCTGGACACGACAATGGAGAACCTCCTTAAGGGACTCTAAGGTTTTGGGCATCGAGTTCTCGCTATTGGACCGGATCTGCACACCAGATCGGGCGCAGTAACGCTTCTCCTGCACACAGTCAGCACACAAAAGTTGGAGGTCTAGCCCGACAAGCAGTGCCTTCCGGGCGCACCGACAGTTAGTCGAGTTAATTTGGCGGAGCGATGCTCTTTATGGCGCACAAATTGATCAGCGTGGAGAGTGGGGTTCGAACCCGCCTGAAAACGTAAACTGAAGGACTTTCAGCGCACAGGTATCGTTCTTCAAGGCTTCCAGCCATGTCGCGATATAGGCGGCGTTGTCATCGCGCGGCTCCTGATGCAATTCAAGATCAGCGCACAGGAATGCGGAGCCTAGTTCGGCCACAAGTTCTTCGCGGCTATAACCTTCATCACCATAACTGTCGCGTCCGAAGTCGCCATCGATGCGCTGCGGATGATTCGGCCAATGGGTGCATTCATAGGCAGGGGTTGAGTAATAGGACTCAGTATCGCGGAAAGCTTCAAAGGGTGACAGGGAGCGCCGCTGGAAGAATGCCGGTCTTGACAGGCGCGGCTTGAGCGGAGAAAACAATGGTCAGGAGACGAATTCGGCCGAGAACACAGAACTGGGGAAAGAGTTTTACGTAGGGGAGCCAAAATCCGTCATTGACGGCAAGCGGCGGCGGCTATAGTGTCTTGGCCCCGTATCGATTGGGGAAGCGCCAGGAGGAAGGGTCGAGTTACGGAAGTCGGGAGCAGCTCTTCGCAGGTATGAACTAGCGCTGTAGATGTGCCAGGATACAGCACACAAACGTGCTCTTCATCGGTGCCCCGGAAAATGTTCTGAACCATCGCAGAAAGGATGGACTGGCAGGGCTTGGGTGCAGGAAAGGAATGACCACGGATGCTTTGTAATTCGCGAGATGCTTCGGGAGGTCTTCAACAACTTTTCCTATCGCGGATAGTTCGGATTTCTTTAAGAAGTGCGTATAGAACGTGATGTACGCGCGCGATCCGAGCAGCAAGATCACTTTTGGTTTCACGAGGTCAATTTCTCGCTCCAGGAACCCGCACCTGAGAGCTTCTTGGACACGACGGGACGTAGGCCGCTTGACAGATTTCTTGGCTGCCTTTCCCTTTTGCCGGGAAACCTGCCCAGGAAATTCCGGGCAAAGATCAGTGCAGTACGCGGTTTCTCTTGGTGCGCCCGGTCCGCTCTCTATCAATGTGCCATTCATGAGCCGGATATCAGACGAAGGATATACAGTGAACCCCAGTGGCCGTAGCATCTCGTCGAGATATTTGCCTGTTCGTCCGAGCGCGCCGTCAACACGAAAATAGTTGATACCGGAACGTCGAAGAGTTTCCGGTCCGACGGCTTCACCGATGACCATGAGATCGGCGGAAGGATTCAATGCTTCAAGAATGCGGGGAACTGCGGCGCGATCCTGATTCCACTTTGCGATCTCCGCATAAACACGCCGCAAGGATCGCAGATGGACTTGATGTTTCCCGCTCCGAGCAGAGCTCATGAACCCTCTCCTACAGGGGTTTGCGCATTCCAAACGACACAAAGAACCCGGTGAGAAAGCCAAGGGGCGGCTGCCAAACTTCATATGACCCGCCAACTATCCACGCTCCCTTTCGAAAAGATGCTGACGAGTTGCGTCGCGGTCAACAAAGCTCCCAAGATAACGCCGTTCCGAACGACCTTCCACATGTCGACTTTGACCGAGACAGGAAAGTAGACATCGAGCACTAAGTCCGCTTCATTTGCGGGTTGCTCGGAATGTAAGAAGAGAGAACCATACTCTCTCCGGTTTGGTTCTCCGGTGCTGAAGTGTACGGATTTCAGATCGTAAGGCGAATCGATAACGAGTAGGGGGTTGCTTCTGAGCGTCATTAACGGCGCAGAGACATAAAATTTGAATAACTCCGAATACTTCTCGCCACTGTGTTCGTCCGCATCGGGATCGTAGTGAACCATCCGGAACTCATAGTTGCGGCCAGGATTGAGGCGGTACTCTCCTTGATCGGGCCGAACCAAGACTCCGCCTTTCACGCCCTCTTTTCGGCAGAACAATCCCTCGATCAAGAAAAAATAAGATTGTTTTGTGTAGTCGGCCCTGCGCCTTAGTTGCTTCACGATCGTTTGCCACTGTCCAAAGTCGGACGTGGCGACCGTATGCTGTCCGCCGGACAGCTTTTGGCACCAATCGCCTTCGAAGGTCGGCTTTCCTTTGGAATTCATAACAGACTTACCATCTCTATCCAGTTTCCAGTGCGGGGAATTGTTCGAGAGAGTTTCTTGAAAGGCCTCAAGGTTCGAGGCTAAACAGAACTCGCTCAATTCGAACGTGAGAATAAAGATGAACCCACGGCGTTGCGAATTCAGCAGCTTTGCCCGCCGGTATGGAATGACGAAGCAACGGTCGTCTGGCTGCCTTCCGGTCTCCGTGCAGTCAACGTAACCCAAGATGACGTCGGTATCGGCAAATTCCTTCTTCGCAAGGGGCTTTCGCAGACTATCGGGTATCAACTGGTCCGAGTGGCGAAATTGCAACTGGCTCCCGCTGGGCAAAGCCAGCGCTTGCAAGGTATTCGCCCGATATCGTGGCGCGCCAATCCTGACCCAACGCATAGCAGAGTCTCGTTACTCATAACTCGTCATTCCTTCGCGCAGCGAAACGTCTTTTGAAGCGAAATCGAGTACAATTCTCGTGCGGTAGAAGTGTATCTAAACTCGGTTTTGAAAGGCCCAATTTGATTGGGCCTTTTGCTTTTTCCGCACAAAAACATCAAGGACGGAAAAATGGCAAAGAGACAGCGGGTGTTTCAGCGCGGCAAAGAATACGAAATCACAGGCGCAGGAAAACGGGTTCGGCGGCTCGTGTTCATGGCCGGCACGCGCATGGATGGCGGGCAGGAACTTCTGATCTTTCGTCCCGTGCGCAAAATGAAAAAGCACAGGAGCTGAATAAAGCGTCTCGCGGCGGCAGCCTCGACTCTCCGAAACTGCCGCCGCGACCGGCACTTACCTATGCGCTTCCAGGGCCGTTTCGGATGGGGGCAGGGGCTTGTCGTGCTTATTTCCTCAACAGTGGCATGAAGCGGGGAGTGAGCTTTGCGTTTGAGTTGTGTTATGCAGACGATTGCCGGATGCGTCATCGTCGGACGGTTGGCGTTCTCCGCGGGAGTGAGACAAGGATGAGGGCATTCCGTGTTGTGCATTACCTTAATGCTATGGCTGGGCTATGATGGACGGTCACCGCAACAGCAAATGGGGGAATTCTGCCCAGCACCGCAAGTCAAGATTGTTGCGGGATGGCAAGTTTTTCTTTAGAAGCAAGAAGTTTAGAAACAGAGAGCTGTTTTAAACATGATCTCGCCTATACACCCGAGTCTTCAAGGCATTGCCGCTGAACGATTTTTCGCGCTGGGTCAAGAGCTCATGCGGCGTCAACAATCTAATCAGTTTGATCGCCTGACTGAGTTGGGTGAGCATGAGGCGTCTTGGGCCGATTATCAAACTGGGTTGAATGGTGATCGCGAGAAATACAAGGCCTGCGCGCGCGTCCTGGTCGATCTTGCTAAAGCTCGTTGGACAGTAGCTGAAGACCGTTTCGGTATCGAGTTGCAATCACCCGAATGCAGCTCAAGCCATCACCTGTCGCAACAGGAGATTGAGCAAGGCAAGCGGAGAGTGAGGGCGGAATTGCAACCGCTCTTGGATCAGCAGTTCAGCGCCGCGTCAGTACGGAAATTCATCGCGCAGATGGAGCAACCGTCTAAGTCTTCTAAAACGAAATCGATTGGTCTGCTGGTCGCCGATGGTCGAGAAGTCGCGGGAAGGTTGGAAAAGGCGCGCCTCGTCAGGAATGGCCCCAAGCGCGTCGAAGCCTTGCAAGACGCGGTCAAGCCTTACCTCCAGCTGGTGACAACGGGTAAGCGCGATAGCTTCACAAATCTGCTTCTGGGCGATGTGTGGCGGTACTTCCGGTACAGTTGGTGCATTCCGCAATCGCCAATACCGGGCCGACAACTGCTTTATCTGATCCGCGATGCGGCCCATCCCTACCATGCTGTGATGGGAATTGCCTCGCTGAACAATTGCGCCATGCAAAACAAGGTGCGCGACGATCTCATCGGGTGGACTGGAGAAGCGTTCATTGCTCGCGCCCGAGAGGTCGCGCTCTCATCCGGACGGGCTGCCGACAAGGAGCTGAAGTGCATGTTCAGTTATCTGAACACACAGCTCGATATCGCGATCTCGCACATCGAGACGAAAGGACTATGTACGAAGCGCGATCTGGAGAATCCGACGCTGCACTTGATCGACAGCTTGCGCCGGAGGAGTGGGCAGTTCGCTGAGATCCGTCGGGATGCCTTGGGAGTCATCAGTAAAGCTCGGGACGTGCCAGATTTGATCCAGGATTATGAAAGCAATTATTCGGACGAGCCACCGGTCTCTGATGAAGTTCTTGCGCTCGAAGATAAGCCGTTGACTGACCGCGCAATGACACATGCCCGCCGGATGTTGGTGGCCAAGAAACGGGCGGCAGAACTGGCTCGCCTGCTTGCCGCAAAACTGACACTGTTTCGAAACGCCGAGGCCTTTGCTGATTCCAAGACGTTAGGCACATGCGTGACGAAAGAAGAGATGATGACGGCTATCCACACCGCGCTTCTTTCGGTGAAGAGCGAGCGCGTGGGAACGAACATGCTCGAATTGACGACGTGTGGTGCCGTGCCACCTTACAACCCGATATTGGCCGGAAAGTTGGTCGCGTTGCTGATGCTCAGTCCACAGGTGGGGGCTGACTACCAAAAGCGCTACGGTAAAGAGGCGTCGATCATAAGTTCGCAACTTAAGAACGAGCGGCGCGAGAAGAACAGCACCCTAGTCTATTTGGGAACGACGAGTCTCTTCTCTGAGGGTAGCAGTCAGTACGAACGACTGAAGCTGCCCGCGGGAACGATCGCACCGGATCAGCAAGAACTTCGTTATGAGTGCATAGGGAATACCACCGGGTACGGCACCGTGCAGTTTTCGCCGGAGACTATGCGGGCCGTCGAAAAAGTGTTGGAGGATGAGTACGGCTATCAAGACGTGAACAGCGTCTTTGGTGAAGGATTCAGTCCTCGTTTGCGGAAGTTGCGCGCGGGTTTGGAAATGCTTGGCTTTGAGGCCGATCATCTGCTCATTCATCATCAACAACGTCGCGTTTTCGGTGTAAGGCTTTTTCCGGGCGCTTCTGACTTTCTGATGGGGAAGAAAACCGCACTTCCGGACAATTTGCGTCGGCCGCACCGCTACCCTGACGCCTCCCAGCGGATCGTGGATTACTGGAGGGCACGCTGGCTTTCCATGCGTCTGGACTACGAACCGGCCCTGCAGGCACTTCAGTCCAGCACGGAGTGGAAATTGTCAGATCATCTTCCTGTAAGCTCGGAAGATTCCGGCCAACAGTCGGCCAAACCGCCTTCACCGCCGCGTCAAAAACCCGTCAGCACCGAAATAAATAAAGCTGTTGAATTCTGGAGGTCACTCGCATTCGGTGGACCTGAAGTTTGCTCGGATGTCCTGGCCGAAGACGACATAAATACTCTCCACGTCACGCAGGAGTTGGATCAATTCTTGCTCGAAAAGGTTCGGAAAGGATTCAGCATCATTTTGACGGGTAACGCGGGCGATGGGAAAACACATCTTTTGCGGCGATTGGAACCGGAATTGGAACGTTTGAACGCCGTGGTTCAATATGACGCGTCGGCCGCGATGGATCATACGAAGATCGTCCCTATCCTCAACGAATGGCGCAAAGCACGAAGATCAAATCGACCGTACTGTCTCGCTGCGAACGAATATCCGCTGTATCTGTTGCGGGAGTATGGCCGTCAGAAACCTCAAGACCTGCCCGTCTTGAGCGAAGTTGACCGGCAATGTCGGTTGCGTTTGAGCTATGGAGACACCAGCCCGGATGAAAAGGCAAAAACGGAACACGGTAAAGTTCTGGTCGTGGACCTGAGCTTGCGGAACCCGTTGCACAGCGATTTTGCGGGATCGATGCTCGGCCGTTTGCTCCAGAATCCTGCGTTGAACGCCTACGCCAAGAGCAATGTTGATTTGAATTTCAGTGAAAGCTTTCGAAGGCTTTCACAAGAAACCGTGCGAAAGCGGCTGCTTGGTCTGTTCGATCGGTTGCGTGCCTTGGGTCACCGGGCCACAGTGCGAGAGCTGTGGATTGTATTAGCCCGTCTGTTCTTTGGAGGAAGGCCAGATGCAACCGCCCCGGTCGCGGGCCGGTATGTTGACTGGTATTCTGAACGGCTTTTCGACCGGGATAGTCATCTCTTGCTTGTGGAAAATCTTTGCCGTTGGGCAGATCCAGCCTCCGTCAGCCATCCGCGTTGGGACTTGAAGTTGGAGGCCGCGGAAGGAACCCGTCCTGAGGACTGGATGGTTGATCACGCCGTCCCGCCGTTGGACCGTCGCCGGATGGGACAGCGCGATGGTCGTGCGATCTTCGAGGCTATCAAGCGTCGATTCTATTTTGAGCATCGCGCCGGCGAAGAAGCTTTCGATTTGGAAGGAGGCTTTGCAAATGAGTTTCGGGATCTGCTTGTCCATTCCGAGCGACATCGGACGCAGGTTGGGGAGCAGATCGTTGAGGCCATTAATCGCTGTTATTGCCCAGTCGTGTCGGGAGATCATCGAAGCAAGCTTTATTTATGGGTGGGTCATCGGTACCACGAACAACCGTCGAGTGCATTCGTGGCCCAGGCTTTTTTCCATACCACGGATTTCGATGTGCTTCTGCCGCGCTTACCACAACGCGTAGAAGGAGCTTTTCGTTATCGACCGGATCACTTTATCCTGCAACTACGGAAGCACGGCAATCGATATCGGCTCATCATCGATTTCTCGCTTTTCGAAACCTTGAGGAAAGTGCAGAAAGGGTTGCCACGGCACCTGTTACCGGAACGCGATCTCAATCGACTCGACAGTTTCCTCACTCAGTTGCATGAAGCGGAGCCTCAACGAACGAGTGAGTTCCTCGTTTATAACCAAGAGACGTTGACAACGTCACGGATTCAAGTTTCTGAAGATCATTCTCAATACATCAGAGTGACGCTGGCCGTATGAAGAAAGAGGAAATCCATTCCCAAACTCTCGGGTACGAACCCAAGCGGATGAAGCCGGTCCACCTGTTTACGACCTTCTTTCTGACGGTGACCGGACACGCCCAGCGTAACGAGGTTCTCAATAAAACTGCGGTCGTCCGACACAAGCGCGGGTTGTCCGGCGGATATGCTCTGGACGACCTTCATGACCGCCTGGTTGCGGAAGGTCGGATTGCAGACTCGATGACGAAAAAGGAACTTGACCTCGTTCGTCGACAGTTGCACGCGCTTCTGAACAACGATCAGGCGATGAACGCGGCCTTTCATCCATTTAGCACATTTGGAAACGACTATACGGGCACCTCGGAATTTTTCCTCAGCCGCCACAACCGAGTGGACGGCTTCGCCGGTACCTTCATTTATCAAATCCTTGAGGCTACGCGGGACGGCAAGGAGGTCTTGAAGTTTGCCCGAGAGACAATCGCCGAGCCAGACGATACGTTGACGCTGTTGGCCCGACCGGTGCTCGGTGCTAAGAGCTCTGAAGATACCGTTGACTTGCTAGCGGACTACGCGGTTAAGTTTGGAGACTTGACCAGCGAGCGCTTGCAACAGATTTCAAAACAAATGCGAACGGAGACGACCGCGCTTGTGTTGCTTTGCCGGAATTTGAAGGAGCGGGAATCGAAGTATTCGAGGCTCCGTCATCTGGTTCTCGGGTTGGGCACGTGGCTATTTCGATATCTCCTTAAAGTCAGCACCCCGACCGGACAGCGAGCAACGTTGTTGCTGGATTTTTCTGACCAGGCAGATTCGCGTCTCCGGGCGCAAAGCCGGTGGTGTTACAACCGACATTACAACCATGTACTCGAACTCTATGACCGTAGGAACCGGGAGGATGCATATGACGAGGACATTGAAGGGAGTGCTGTTTTCGCAAAGAAGAATGGGGAAAAAGCTACGCAAGGGAACGACTATTCGTTCCTGGCCGAACACTATCTGGAGTTGGCTGTCCGGATGGGTCTCTGCCAGCCACGCTCAGGGTCTGCATACAAGCATTTTGAATTGCAACCTGACACGCTGCGAACTTTGTTGCTTTCTGTGATTTCACCGCAGGAGGTCGAAGAAATTGGCACGGTCGCCCCGAAGCTACGGGAAACTTGGGGTTTGGTCTTCGGGGGCTGCCCGGATGACCGGCTGTATTTGAGGGAAGACGGCTATAGCGGAATAGATGAAGAAGATTTGTTCCAGATTGATCGGGCCGGATTTATTCGATTGGCAAAAAAGCTGAACATGGCGAGCGAACCGTCGGATGGGCTTGTGCTATTTGCTCCGACACCGGAGATCTTGCCATGACACCGAAAATGTTGGCGTCTCAGGCTATTCTAAGCTGGATCAAGCAACAAATTCCGCGCGGCATACCTGATGTCGTTTGTCAGGGTCTCCCTCCGCTGGACGTAAAACACTTACTCGACGGATTGAAGGCTCTCGGAAAACACGGCCTGGACACCACCACAGTGTCGTTAGTTGTTGACGGTTTTGACATAGATACAACGGGATTGAACAAACTCGCCAATACTGTCGGATACAAACCTCACAACGGACTTGCCGACGGTCTCTTCATGGCCGCACGGTGGAGGAACGATCATCGCAAGTACCCGACCATCATCGCGTTGTCCGCTAGCCATGAGCGACTGGTTAACACATTACAGCATTTTGAAAGGCCAGCCATTCGCGATCTAGTCAGGGCTCTCCTCGACTGGGCAAAGAGTGACGAAGGTCTTTGCACAATCCCTGGGCAGCGTGGTTTGCTCGAAGCTCTGAATAGTGCGCTCGATGGTGGCACTGAGCTTGGAGGGCTGCTCGGTCTTGATAATGTTTGCGAATTTCTTTCGGAGTGGCACCGGAACGCCAAGAAAAACGCAAACGATGCGCCGCGGCTTGCGTTGCCGTGGTTACAGGGGCTCTTATATGATCCGCAGCTGTTCGCAAAGCCCAACTCGCTGGAACAGAGACTCAACAAGAACCGCGAAACTGTTCAAAAGCTAATGTCAGCGGCACCACGTCAGATGGCGTCGTGGCGAACTGCTGCAAAAAATATCACCAAGAAAAGTGAACGGGAGCGCCGACAATCTCTGCTCGATAAAATCGAAGCGATCCGTCGTACCCCCACATTTGAAACAATGTCGGCGTTGACCCTGGATGAAGCGCTCGACCTGTTCCAGCCTGTAAAGACCCCTCCTGAAGCGCCCGACGAGAAGCCGGTGAAAGAACCACGGATACCTAATGATGAGGATCTGAAGGACGCGGCGGCGGACGCTCTTCTGGACAACAGAGCCGACCAATTGGTCGAGGCGCTCGACGAGCTTGAATCAGCGCTAAAAGAGTGCGAACAGGAAGATTCCTCGGAAGTTCAGGTCGATACCTCCCTGAGCGGGGCGGAAAGCGTGCGCTTCGAGTACAAGCTTTCACTTCTTAGCTGGGTGCGCGTCTTCTGCAATGAGACTGTATGGGGCGGATTCGTGGAGACGCAGCTGCCCACCCTAGCCGAGGCTTTGGACCGCTATGAATCGTTTAAGCAGCCGGTATTTCTGGAGCCTGCACGAATATTTGAGGATGAAGGCAAGAGCTATTCGCTGACGGAACTCCTCAAGTTGTTCGATCAGCAACTTGAGAAGCAGGGCTTTGGTAATCCCGGAATGACCGCAGCATGGGAGCGCTTCGCAGAACGAAGAACGTCCTTCCTAGGCGACCTGAGCGTCCTCACGCATGAGCCGTTGCTGCTTTTTGCGGGGCGGCCCGCGTTTTCCAGTGCGGTTAAGGATTATCTCGAAGCCTGCACATTGCTATACAGTGCCATTCAGAAGCACTACGGGCAGATGGTGGAGATCGATGACGCATATGCGCGAGCTGTCTTGGAACGCGTTCTTGCGCTGGACGTGATCCAGGTGCGTTCTGAGGTCGAAGAAGGTCAGCTCTCGTACAAAGCGTTACTGCTACCCACACATCCTCTCCACCTATGGCGGTATCAGCGTTTGGAGCGGGTGATGCGAGGGTTGGGGACAGAGATTGGCACGGAGGATCGGCAAGCGATTGTTGAGCAGTGTCATCGCCCCGACCAGTTTCTCAGCGTGATTTACGTGCCCGGATTCCCTGTTGGTCGCGGCGGGAATCGCGTGTTGCCACTTTCCAACGATCTGTTCGGGTTGGCGGCATTTGAAAACTACACGAACGCCTATAACGGTCCTGATGGCGATGAAGGCCTATTTGCGACCCTGCGACGTTTCGTTCTTTTGTACCCCGCACATGCGCGCCCCCTGCGTTTGGCGCTCGTGAACCCCCCTGAGCCGCCGCGTTTGCTGGTGAAGCTGCTAAAAATCCTTGCGGAGTTTCATTCTGGCACTCTAGGCGGGCTCTACATTGAAATCTTCGCAACATTAGATCATGCGGCGCGCCTGCACGCCGCGAAGCTTTTTTCTGGTCCACAGCGCGATCAAATTGAAGAAAAGCTGGCCGCGGGGAGGTTCGATCTACTGGTAAACCAGAACGTCATGGAGTTTTCGGAGATAAGGGATCAGCTTCGAGCGCGCCCTTTCCACATCGCCGCGATCTTCGACGAAGCCACGGTTCGCCTGCGACGCGCGGCGGTGCTGATGGCTTATCCGATGAGCCCGTTCGCCGTACGACGCGAGATTAAATATCATCAGTTACAAAGGCGTTTCGAACTGATCCCGATTTGCAATGACCCGCCGTTTCAGGATTTCATGGAACTCGTTAAAGAAGCGGAGTCAAGCAGGCGGGATCAAGCTCCAGTAGCGCTGGTTGAAGCCGAGGCATTGCGTGACAAAATTGACCAGGTCCTGCTCGGCGATCAACCGGGAGCGATCTGGTGCTTTCTGGCAGACCGCTCTCTTCCCGAGGAAGGCCGCCAAAGTTCGGTGCGTCTGCAACGAAAACGAGAACAGAACCGACAACTTCTACTCTGTGCGGCCGACTATTCGAGACTGGCAGAACTGCTTCGACCGGCCTTTCATGACTGCAACCTAAGATTTGACAACGACGACATGGCGGCCCTGCTCGAAGAAGGTGCTCATCTCGTTGGCGGCGGAATCCTCGATTTAATAAATGCCAACGGCCAGCCTGATACAAAGAGGGTACGCGGATTCTGCGGTATGCTTTTGGCGGCACGCGACTATCAAAAGCGATACCCCGATGCGTTGTTGGTTTCCGCTGATTCTGAACTCGCGCGCTTGTGGCTGAGGTTGGGGCGACAACGGGAACGGTGTGACCTGTTTGCTTTGCGTGAGGAAAACGGCCAGCTATCGATCGATTGCTTGGAGGTAAAGACAAATTCGGAGGGAGGACAGCCAGTAGATGGGGTCGTTATTGAAGGCGCAAAAACCCAAGTGACGGGAACGCTTCTGGCTTTGGAATCGGCGCTTCCAGACGATCCGGCGAACGAACCTCCTCTATCCCCGCCACGAAATGAAATGCTCAAGGAGGTCTTTGTCAGTGGCTGTCGTTCGCGATTTGCAACTCCCGGCTTAAAAGACCTCTGGTATGGCTGGATGAGTGAGTTGTTTTCCACTAAAGTTCGTGTGCCGCGTGCGAGGTTGGCCGGATGTGTCATCGCCGTTGAATTGGGCAACAACATTCCGATTACAGAGAATGTCCTTTGCGACGAACCGCACCGCGTGGTTCTTCGGCGCATTGCCGAGAGTCGCTTACAAGAAGTGCTTAGTCGAAATTGGCGGGAAGGGGGACAAAAGGCTGGTCCGCCGAGTGGTGGAAATGCGAAGGCACCATCTGACGTATCTGAGGGGCCGGATCAAAATCAGCCCGAAGAACCGCCGCCAGCACTGACGGTCACCGGTGTGGAGAGCAATCTGCGTCTCGCCCAGAGCGAAGCAGGAGTAATCCTTCGGGAACGACTACTGAATGACAGTTCAGTGGTTGCCGATGAAGAAACCTGGCCGCCTGCACCAAACGTTCTTGGCTTAGTGGGTCAACAGCAGGCCGTCACCCAGCTGGTAAATGACGTGGACTTCTGCATTGCGACCAAAGAGCGCTTCTCCGATAAGCTTCTGGTAGGGCCCGCCGGGGTGGGCAAGAGCAGTTTGGCAAGGGCTGTAAGCCAGAAACTCCTTGGAGAGAACGATATTTTCTTTAATGGGGTCGATCTCCGCGATCCGAAGCAACTGATCGACAAGCTCATCGAGAGTCAGAAGATTTCTGTTAAACACTCCGGCACACGCGTCGTGGTCGGGAAGGCGCTGATTTTCATCGATGAGGTGCACGCAATCAGCCGTACCGTTCAAACCTGGCTTCTGAATGCGATTGAAGATCCGCGTGTCACGACGCAGAACAATGTTGAATACGATTTCAATAATGTCGTCTTCATCACGGCGACAACAGACCGTGGTCGGCTTCTTGAGACACTGCGGAGCCGGTTGATCCTGATTGAACTCCGACCATACACGTTGGAGGAACTGGCGAGCATCGTTTGTGTTCACGGGCAGAGTTATCTGAACGGTTATGTTTTGTCCCGCGATATTTGCCTTGAGATTGCCGCCCGGTCCCGCTGCAGTCCGCGCGAGGCAGTTCGTTGTCTGCGCCATGAAATCCGACAGGATTTCTTTGCGCGCCTGCCCGAGAAGATGAAAAAAGACCCGAAAGCACTGGGCGAAAGCATCACGCTCGCGGGCGTTAAAGAGTTCTTCGATCAGAGGAATGTTGACGGCAATGGCATTGATGAGCGGGGCAGGCGGTATCTGGAGTTCTTGCATCGTCATGACCTGGGATCTGAAGAGCGTTTGAAGAAATTTCTGCAAATCGCCGACAAGGACGATTTCTCCACCCTAGACGAATACCTCATTCGCCTTGGTCTCGTCACGATCCAGGGCGGCAGAGTACTGACATCGGACGGTCGGCGTTATATGGTTCAGCCCTTCAATTTGCGATCAAGGATCTCTCGGCGACGACCATAATCCCATGAAACACCAGCAGCACCTATGAGCGACTCGAACAACTTGGACGATCTGAAGGGGAAGCTCGGCACGCTGCTGAAGCAGGAATCGACGGATTTTCAGGGCATCGTTGAGGTCGCTGCGGAGATCGCGAAGCGAGAACCCGGCGTCGTTCGGTTCACGACGGACGCCGCCATGGTTCGTCGCCTAGGGCAGGAACTCGTCGCTAAACAAGAGACGGCGCTCGCGGAGCTGGTCAAGAATGCTTATGACGCCGATGCTACCACCTGTTCGGTGACGATCTCCGACGCGTCGAACGGGTCCATGGAGATCGTAGACAACGGCAGCGGTATGTCGAGAGCGGACCTCGAAAACGGCTTCATGCGGCTGGCGAGCGACGACAAGGTCAGAAATCCGGTCTCTCGGAAATACGGTCGTGCGCGAGCCGGCAAAAAAGGTATTGGCCGTTTCGCGACCGAACGGCTGGGCGCGATGCTCACGATCGTTACTCAGACGGAAGAGGAGGATCAAGCCTGGAAGGTTACGATCGACTGGTCGGCGTTCGAGCAGGGCCAAGATATCGGCTTAATCCCGAATACCATAAGCCAGGTCCCGAAGGAGCGGCCGCACGGAACACGGCTTCTGATTGAAGGCCTCAACGACGGCTGGACGGAAGCCGAGGTCAGGCGGGTGTACCGCTACGTTGCCACGGTCATCAAACCCGTCTTCGACGAGATCCAGACGCAGCATGCCGAGGGCGATCCGGGGTTTTCCCTTGAACTTAGGCGCAGCGGGCACGATGCAGAGAGGCTAATCAACGCTGAGAGCGAGGTTTTCGATCTTGCCCAGGGTTTCATCGAAGCCGAAATCGACGACAGCGGAAGAACGACCTGGTCCGTTACATCTAATCGCTGGGGCGTGTCCGACCAGAACCAACCAATAGGTCTCGACCGCAATCGTCCTGCGCCCCTCGAACACACCCGCAACGTCAGGCTCCGGGCTCATTACTTCATCCAGTCGCGTGAATTGCTCGGGGCTTCCACGAGCCTCGTCCGGGAGCTGCTGGATGAGTACGGTGGCATTCTGCTTTATCGAAATGGCTATCGTGTGGCTCCTTATGGCGACAAGGACGACGATTGGTTGGGCTTGGACTACAAGAGAACTAGCACTTTTGCCCCGATTAACAGCAGGGTTTTTCTTGGCTTTGTCGCGCTTACGGACCCGGAAGGGGCCTTTTTCGAAGAGACCTCATCGCGAGAGCATTTGATCGAAACCGCGGCCTTCGCAGAAGTGCGGAAGATCATGTCATCGGTTCTCGAAGCCGCTGTGCGCAGGATCGAAAGCGCGCGCGGAAAAGGTCGCGGCGCGGCGAAGGTACGAGACGAAGGAAGTGGCCAGCGAGCCGCCACCGAGGCAGAGGCCGCGGCAACCGAACTCGAACAGCTCCTTGGCAACCCTGTCGTAGCCCGGATGCTCGCGCCGGAGCAACGCGAGCAATTCCGGCTTTCCCTGGACCGAATCAAGCGGTCGGCGCGTGATACAGCCGAGATTGTTCGGGAACGCGACGACCTGCTGAGGGAACTTAACCTTCTCCGTATCCTCGCGAGCATGGGCTTAACGATTGCGGAATTCACGCATGATTTTTCGGCCCTCGCGGAGACGATGGAGTTGAGCGTTCAGGCCATTAAGCGCGATGCGGCAATTTCTCCTGAGGCGCTCGATGCCACGCTCGCTCAGTTCGAAGATCAATTTCGGAGGGTGCGTAGTTACACCGCTCATTTCGGCAGCATGATGACTAGCAACGCCAGCCGGAGCTTGGAGCCGATTGATCTGTACGCGTTTGCGCGAGAGTTCCGAAGCGATCTGTCCGCTCTTTTCGACCGGCGCGGGATGCAACTGAACGTCGAGCGGCCCACGGAGTATGAGATCTATACGAAGAAGATGCATCGCTCCGAATGGTCGTCAATGCTCTTAAACCTGCTAACGAACTCCATCAAGGCAGTCAAGCGGGCTCAACGGCCGGGCCGTTTTCTGATACGTGTTGGTACCGCTGGACCGGGATTCGTGTTCCTGGAGTTCACGGACAACGGCGATGGCATTCCCAAGGAGAATAGGGAGCGGGTTTTTGATGCGTTCTTCACGACCACGGGTGGTACAAGCGGACGCGATGCCGACGCGACGGAGGCCATCGGCACCGGACTCGGGCTAAAGATCGTCGCCGACATCGCCGAAAGCGCTGGCGGCAGGGCAGAGGTTGTTGACCCGCCCGATGGATATGCGACGAGCATCCGTATTACGGTGCCGGCGGGTTCCACGGATCTAGACAACGAGGGTGAAGCATGAGCACTAAATTCTTGCTGATCGATGATGACGTCCAAAGCGGCGACGCCCCCGCCGAGCGTTACGCAGAGAAGCTCACACTCGTATCCAAGGGAGCTCTTACAGTTGATACTTATCGTCCGCAGTCGATTGACAAAGTCCTGGCGCGTATCGTCGAGGAAAAACCCGACGGTCTTCTCGTCGATGTGGCTTTTACCAATGCGCTCACAGAAGAGCATGTGTCGATCGCTTATGACGGCATGGCGCTCGCCCAACAGATCCGGACTTCGCAAACACGCGGTTTGCGGCAGAGCATCGGCGCGAACTTGCCGGAATTTCCGCTCGTGCGCCTTTCCAAGCTCGATGTTATTCGCGAGTTCATCAAGGGTGATACGACGGGCGAGGACCTCTTCGACGAAAAAGTGGATAAGGCCGATGTCATTGAGCATGCTGAATCAATCGTGCCCCGATTGATCAGCCTCGCCGCTGACTACCCGCGTGTCAGCGAATACGCGGCCTTAGAAACAAAGACCGAGGATGCCGTCGCGCACCTCCTTGGCGTGCCGGAAGAGTTTCTTGCGCGCCTCGATGCACGGACGCTACTCGGGCTACGCCGCGTTGATGCACCGGCTCACGTGCTATCCCGCTATGTCATCGGGTCATTGCTTGGGCGACCGGGTCCCCTCATTGATGAAGCACTGGTCGCCGTTCGGTTTGGCATAGATACTCCCTCATCCGAGAATTGGCCCGCAGTGCTAGAACATCTCAAGCTGGCAGCATACCAAGGTGTGTTCGCCGATGGCTACCGGCGATGGTGGATGCCCCTCGTGCTCGACTGGTGGGCGACAACAATCGACGACAAGCAGGCACCTTTTCGGCTTGCTGCGGCTGACCGCGTACGGATGATCCAAGAGAAAACGAAGATCGGTCACTTGCGTTCTATTGCCGAGAATCCAGACAGCCCCGGTACGAAATTCTGGCAGAGATGCATAGTGTCGAAGCTACCGGTCGATCCCGCCTTCGGGTTTCCGCTCATGGCCGAGTGGGGACAAGAGACCTGGCACGATGTGGACTACTTGTGCCAGGAAGAAGCAATGCGCGACCCTAGGAATACACGCTTGGCACCTACGGAGCAATCACGCCTCGCGAGATTACGCAAAGGAAACAATCCCGGATGACGCCAGCTCTGAGGAGGGCGTTTGAACACCATCGAACCGAGCGAGCAGAGGAGCTCTTCGAGATTGCGGACATTCTTGACAGAGAACATCTGACTCCCAACAGCGAACCCATTCGCAGAGCGGCCTCCCAATGCAAGGCTGGTTTCAGAAAAGACGGCGCGCGGGAATACTGGGGATTCGACATCGCCGATCTTCACATCAATCTTGAAAATCAGCGCCATCTCCGACCTCGATCAGCGGTGATGGACCAATGTGCAGGAGTGTTGTCTGTCACTGTCGAGGAATATGTTCCTGACGCGGAGGAGGCAGTCGGGCATAGCTACGAGTTGCTGCGGCAAACCAATGTTGACTTTCACCTTGATGCTTATCAGGATATTGCCGGCGAAAAACATAATGTGCGAGCAGCGTGGCATCTCGATACCCATCTTTATGCGAATGAAACTGACCACGGCGTGCACCCGCGGTTCCACTTCCAGGTAGGCGGAGAGCGTCTTGATGCTATCGACGCCGATATCAGGGGAATTTTGATGCCAGAAGCGCCTCGGCTGGCCTGCGCTCCGTTTGACGGCATCTTGGCAGTGGATTTCGTTCTCGCGCATTACTGCGGGGACCAGTGGAGTTTGCTGAAAGACTTGATGCCAAGTTATTTGCGCCTTCGAAAGAGTCCTATACAACGATATTGGCTTCCGTACTTTCGAACTCTAGCCGATGGTATCGGGAATCTGGATGCCGTCCCAGGCGGAGGCGATGCCCATGCTCTTCTGCCGAATATCTTTTGCGGGGAGTAATACGCCCGAAGGAAACACGCTCAGGTTTGGGTCCGCATCGTGGCGCCGTTGCTGCCGATATGACAATTTCGGTGTTCTGTAAGATATTCCGTAAACCAAACTGCTACAGGTTCTTAGCGCCGTTCTGCCCCTCTGCCCACTTACGTTGTGACACGTTGTATCAAAAACTCTTGACACCGGCGCTTTCCTGCGCGACAATTGTTTGGTACAACGGAGTACAACATTATGAGCAAAGATCCTTATCGCGCAAGTAAGTCCAGATCGAACCGGCCCGGCTGGTCAATCAGTTTTCGCCACCCTCTTCGTAACGATGCCCGTGGCCGCCCTGGGCTGAAGATGCGGCGAGGGTTAGGCACCTCGGACGAGGCGGAGGCCGAGGCGATGGTTGGCGAGATGAACACCATCTTGGGCGATCAGTCCTGGTGGAATGCCGCAAAGCGGCCGGAAGCTGCGCTGCGGTTCTCGAAGCCCGTGATCGAGGCCTTCTACGATGAGATCCAGGCCGGGCGCGAGGACTCTGAGGCGCTTCGGGAAGCAACCATCCGCTTGCCTAATAAGGATGAAGGGTATCCCAACGTATTGTTTGTGGGAACGACGGGCGCAGGCAAAACATCGCTCCTCCGGCAGCTGATCGGGTCTGATCCGGACGAAGACCGATTCCCGTCCACGGCTCCCGCCAAGACCACCATTGCCGACATTGAAATCATTCAAAGCGATGGTGATTTCGATGCGGCGGTTACGTTTTTCACGGAATTTCAGACTCAGGCGAATATCGAGGAATGCGTTATCGATGCAGCTCTAGCGGTCCTTGAGAATGCTCCTTTGGAAAAGGTCGCGGATCGGTTCCTGAGTCACCGCGATCAGAAATTCCGGCTGAGCTATATACTCGGCGCCTGGCGTGCGAACGGAGGTGGGGACGAACAGGACGAGATGTCTTTCGAAGACACGGGCGATTCAACCTCGGTCTTTGACGATGAGGTCGCGTTGACTGAAGCTGAGCGCAGCGCTAATCGCGAAGCGATCACGGGTTACCTGGAACGCATCGCGGATCTGAGCAGGGCGGTTGTGGCGAAGCTGAATGAAGAGCTGGGGGTCGATGGCAGAGACGCTGGACCTGACCGTGATGTTGCTCAGCAACTGATCGAGGAGAACTTTGATCTGTACCTGACACAGGAAGAAACCTTTCATGAGCTGGTGCAGGACATTCTCGAAGACGTGCGGAGCCGATTCGACTTCATTTCCGCGGGCGAGCTGCGCCGGCGGCCGTCCGGCTGGCCGGAATTGTGGATGTTCGAGTCGGCCGAGCGAGACGAGTTCATACGGCAGATCCGCTGGTTTTCTAGCAACTACTGGCCGCAATTCGGGAGGCTGCTGACGCCGCTGGTGGACGGCATCCGCGTGCGAGGCCCTCTGTTCCCCGACTTTCTTGAGGGTCAGTCCCGCCTGGTGCTGATTGACGGGCAGGGGCTAGGGCACACGCCAGATTCGTCCTCCAGCGTCACGACCCATGTGACGCGCCGCTTTGGTCAGGTTGACGTAATTCTCCTAGTTGATAACGCACAGCAGCCGATGCAAGCGGCGCCGCTTTCCGTGTTAAGGGCCGTGGCGTCGAGCGGACATCATCGCAAGCTCGCCATCGCGTTCACGCACTTTGACCAGATCAAAGGCCAGAACTTCCAGAAATTCGCTGACAAACGTGCGCATGTCATGGCCTCGGTTCTAAACGCGCTTTCGAGCCTGCGCGACGTTCTGGGAGTCTCTGTTGTGAATGCAATCGAGCGCGTCATTGACCCGCGGTGCTTCATGCTCGGCGGCGTCGATCGTGACCTTACCAAGCTGCCGACGCGTGCGGCTGAATACATGAGATCTCAGCTTGGAGAGATGGTGGATTTCTTCCGCCAAGCCATACTGCCGCCGCCGCCCGCCGAGGCCCGACCCGTTTACGATCCGACCGGCATCGGTTTTGCGGTTCAGGATGCCGTCAGCAAGTTTCAGGGGCCGTGGCTGGCCCGGCTGGGCATTGGAAGTTACGAGGGTTTTCGAAAGGAACATTGGACGCGCGTGAAGGCTCTCAACCGTCGGATCGCTGGCGAGCTCGACGATGAATATGACACGCTTCGGCCGATTGCGGACCTGGCGACCCAGCTGCGAGAATCGATTTCGCGGTTTCTGAATAATCCGATCAACTGGACGCGCGAGCCGGAAGATGAAGACGAAGGCCAGATGACCATCGACCGAATCCGGCAGGTGATAGAGGTCGCGTTACGGGATCTCGCCGTGCGGCGGTTGGTCGAGCATCACCTGCCGGATTGGCGCGCCGCCTATGATGGTCCGGGCTCGCGCGGTCCGGGCTCGACGTTCCGCCGGGCCGACGCTATACATGGAATCTATGACGCGGCGGCGCCCGCGCCCGATGCGGTCATGACGGAACCGTCGGCGGCTTTCTTGGGAGAAATTCGCCGCATCGTTACTTCGGCCATAGAGTCCTGTAATGGCGAAGTCCGTCTGATTGAGACGGTGTAGGTGTCAAAGGCAAATAAACAAGACTAGCGCGGACGTTTATCTCCAGAACATTCTAAACCGGGAGGCATTCAATAGCCGAATCGATCTCTTGACGCTCGAATCCAGAGTTGTTAATGAGAAGGAAGTCTTTCCGGTTGTTGCATGAAAATTACCCGAAGAGCGAATGGACAATGAAGACCAAGTATTATTACTAGAGAGCGTTTCACAAAGTCGAAGCGGTGACCGGCCGTTAATCGTCCATCCGCGTTGACTCTTTGTCCGAATTGCACCACCAACTGTACTGCTTGAATGTTGTCTGGATGGTTGTTTCTCTATGCTTCCGCCGTGCCTGTGCACCCTTTTGTAATCCAGCACAGCAAGGTAGTCTTTCGGATCAGCTAGTGATCTTGCAATACGTCGCTATAGGGGCGAAGTTTTCGGCAAATTACCGCGGCCTGGATATAAGATTGCGCCGTGATAGGAACCATCGCCATAACCGACGAGGGCTGGTATAGGTTTTGCGCCGAACACCCCGAAGTGACCGAGCTCAATTTTTGGACTCCTTCGGCGCGTCGCTCCTTTCGTGCTCCGGCGTTCTCCCCATTCCTGTTCAAGCTCCGAGCGCCCTTCAATGCAATCTGTGGTTTCGCCTATTTTGCTCAGTTCTCGACCCTCCCAGATTGGCTTGCCTGGGAGTCCTTTGGAGTCGGAAATGGTTGCCTATCGCTACAAGAAATGCAATCTCGTATCTCGACTATCCGATCACGTATCCGATACGACGAGAGCACGGGTTCTGACCAGATTGGTTGCATTCAGCTTGTCTCACCTGTTTTCTTCGTTCGGGACGAATGGATTCCTCAGCCTACCGACTGGAAACCGCGGACGCAGACTCCCGTAAAGTTTGACCTTGCGGTTGGTGAAGGTAAGCGTGTTTGGCAATCCTGCCTCGAAAGGGCAACGGCAGCTCAGGCGTTACCGGCAGACGCTATTCCACTATTGGTGAACCCAGTCGCTCGCTACGGGGAACCGCGACTCGTACAGCCGCGGTTTGGCCAAGCTACGTTTCGGATCGCAGTTCTCGATGCCTACGGCCGCGCATGCGCTGTCACAGGAGAACACTCACTCCCTGCCATTGAAGCCGCTCATATCCGCTCATACGCTCAGGATGGCCCTCACGAGATTCGAAATGGGCTTTTGCTGCGCGCCGACCTACACCGGCTGTTTGATACCGGATACATCACCGTCACACCTGACCTTTTTCTCGAGGTGAGCCCGCGCCTTCGTGAGGAATATAAAAATGGCAGAAGCTATTACCCGCTTCACGGTTCGCGAGTGGAGGTTCCAGTTAGCCAGGCAGATCGGCCAGAGCGCGAGTTTCTAGAATGGCACAACCAGCGTGTATTCCGTGGGTAATCGGCCACTTGTATTGAAAAACACCTGCGGGCCATTTCTGACCGTTCTTGGGACGCTAGGCCCCGGCCAAGAGTTTAAGCGCCAAACTCGTCCGCGAGAGAAGATCAATAGTTGCTTCCATGACTGCAATATTTCGTCGCCAGAACTGGGGCGACACGCTTCGTTCACTCACTCTGGTGAAGTCCGTGAGTAGTTCCACTAACGCTCTATCTTCGTAATCCAATGTCTCTTCGCTGCCTCGGACTGCGTATTCCGGAAACAAACGCAAGGTTATCCGCCCCAGCTTCGTGCCCTCAAGTTCGACTCGCAGTGTATTGTCGACAGGAAGCAATCGATGGAAGGCTTTGTTGCGGGCGTTACTAACAGTCATCTGATACGCGTCTAGCGAGTGCTTCTCTTTCATCTTTGACCATGGCAGATTTCGAAAGCTCTCTGCTAAACGGAACCATTCGTCCACTGTGCACCAACGGACGATGGGCTTCAGATCGCAGATGCTGACGAGAAGCCGGATTACCAAGACCGCATCCGTTGCGAAATTGTAGGCGATTCGTAATACATCGTTGAATTCAACAGGGTCGATGTCCAGCTGACCCTTACATTTGTTCCATGCTTGCTTGTAACGGACCAAATTGTGACGCAGTGCATCCACAAAAGAGTCGAGCAGAGGTCTCGAAGCGGAACTTTCACCTGGGAGTTTCAGGACGGCATAGTGATGTTTCCGAACGTGATCCAGCGCGCTAGCCAATGGCTGTGCTAGATCTGAAGGAAGTTGCGTTCCGTGTGCTTTTTCGAGTTCAGTCCAAATCTCCTCCTCATCCGAAATCGATTTAACGTGAATGACCTTGTCCTTTATTGCTAATGCTGACGTGGCCGCAGGATTCACCTCGAGTTCCGCAAAAAGAGAATGCCCAATAGGTGCTTTGGTTACGACGTTATCGAGTACTTCCCCGATCAATACCATCACTATGCTTCCGAGCTGACTCAATTGTTTGTCAATCGCAGGCTCTATTTCCTGTACTTCAAGTTTCTTCATCCCCTTCAGGTCGACGAACTTGAAATCAGAATTGAATGCAATGCCACGAGCAACCACTACGTTTGACACACCGATGCGAGAAGCGGTGCTCACAGGAATTCCGAGGAAAAGATCACTCTTGTTTGTCTTGAGTTTCTGGCGAAAAATGAAGGAATTGTTCAGCAGGATTAAACCATCCCCGATTTTTTCCTCTTTCAACCATTTAAGGAATTCGCGCTGCTCCGCAACCGCTGCCACCGCTGCACGAATCTGAACGGCAATCTCATTCCTTGGCATGAATGACATCCTACTAGCGAGGCGCGACTAGGCGGAGAGGTACTGCTGTCGGTGAGCCAGGCTAAACCAAGGGGAAGAAGACTCTATATATCACAGAGCTCTTCGCACTCCTACAAATTCTCCGATCGCGAGAAACCAACCCAGATAGCATGGGCATACTTCTACTCGGCGATACCCGCCGGACCAGGAGTTCTGAGAGCGGAAGCACAAGTTCGCTTGTCCGCCCAGAGGCGGCACATACGCGGCACATTGCCAGCATCTGCAAGGGTGGATCTATACGCTGATTGAGAAAGAGGCGACCGAATCAAGCCGTTAGTCACCCCATTCTCGTTGATCCCTTTTCTTCATTGCACCACCAGTGTGTTGCCTGGATATTGTCCGGATGGTCATCTCTCCACGCTCCGCCCATCCCTTTCGGCTCCCTGTGGTCCGGGACGATGTCGTTGTAGTCCGTGAATTCTTCGTGGCAGATGGCGCATATGCCGGCCTGCTCCCGCACCTTGCGGTTCAGCAACTTCCGCATTTCTGCGGGTGATCGCAGTTCTCGATACCCCCGCGGATGATGGGGATCATCGACACGTTGTACTCCAAGTCTGATCAGCCTTGGCTTGGGCAGAAGTTCCCGCCCACAGCAGGAAAGAGATCTGTGAATCGGGCAGAGTTGGTTCGGACGGAGTCTCATGACACGTCTCCTGTAGTTCGTCGGGGAATGTACGAAAGGTTTCGGCGTGCGGCAGTAGCTCTGCGAGCGGGAACCACACAAACGGCTGGGCGGTTTTTCTTCGATAGAATTGCGAAGAGATGGCAGTCACGGTCGAACTACAGAATCTCGGCGATGCTCAACTGTGCAGAGATATCACTGCGCACATCGAACACGCGCTTGCCGACCGGCGGGGCGAATGGCGAGTGTCCATTGCTGGATCGCGTGCCAGCGAGGATTGGGAGATGCGGGTAGAAGGACCCAACGGCTATGAACGATCGTATACGTTGACCGATTCTTCCGGAGAGCATGACCCTGAGGTCGTTTGCAGATTGATTCTCCAGTTGATGTCGGCCCGTTTCACGTAGTCTGTTCCTCGGTGCGGTTCTTGTCGCGGAACTTGTGGGCGTTAGGCGTAGGACACTATTGTGAAAAACATCGCCTTTACTCCGACTTTCCTCAAAACTATCTTGGGCCTGTTCGCCGGTGCGCTGATCCTGGCACTGGCGCTTGATTCCTCTCCCCGCCAGGGGCGTCGGAAGGCAATTGACGCGGCCATCAAGGGTGGTCGCATCGGGCGATTAAGCGCCGATAGGTCTGCGTACCTTCAAAACGTACTCGCTGCGATCGCTCACGAGTTAAAACTGAACCTATCTGTCGTTTTAAATGCTACCGATCACCCGGATGCTCTCCACGTTTACACCACCTCACCGGATTCCGAAGCGCTCACCGGATGCGGCCGAGGAAATGCCGTGTACGACGCAACCGAGGACGCGATCTTCATCGATGAGAGTCTCGTCAATCCGGTCGACTTCGTAAACCTCGGAGAAGAAACGCAGCACAGCAATACTCTGACGCCCGACGACATTACCCCACTGAAAACCTATTTGATCTTTCTTTTGCTGCACGAACTTGGTCACCGGACCCTACATCGTCATGCACGAGCTTCGTTTGACGTGGGACGATCCATCGACCGCAGACGCGAGCTCGAAGCCGATCAGTTTGCTGTTTCGGCGCTCGCGGTATCGTTCCGGAATCAATCCGGACTCACCGCCTCGATCCTTGCGAAGGGAAGCCCATATGGCGTATCGACGCCGGAGGATACATCGGTCTCAGATCACGCATGGCTGGCCCTGGTCGAAATGGCCCACTTCATCAGCGTGTCGACCATGTTCTCGGCAACCCCGATCGCCGCAATTTACCAGGACGCTGCTCACCCCTCATACCTGGATCGGGCACAATCCATCGTCGAAGATGCTTTGTTGGACAAGAATTGCAGTGCGAAGGTTCGGGAGTACTTTTCCCTGGCGCGCGAGGAGATCGAGCGGGCGCGATCCATCGTGAACTACAGAGTGGTCGAACTGGTTCTTCCTGAGCCGGTTTATGACATGTCTTTTAATGCCCGCGGACTCCTCGTGGTACCGGAGAATTCCTCTCACCTCTATCAGCTTCAATCTGCGGAGTTGCGCCCACCTGTGCGCCGGGAAGCGCGAACGGTTGCGGTGCCACCAGACGCCGCGAGGGTGGGCAGCGGGTTCCCAGAGCTGGGGCCTGGCAATACAGCCTCTTACGGCTGGGGTGCAGTCTGGAGCACCCCTGCAGCGGGAACATTTGAGCTTCGGCCCGGACAGACGTTCTTCACGGATAGCACGTTTTGGAGGCGCGCACCGCCGGAGTTGGAAGACAGCTTGTCACGGTACTCAATTCAGCACGTCACAACGCCACCGTCACCCTCCTCAATTGCCATTGTTCAGGCCACTACGTCCGAGCATGCCAATGTTCTGATTTCCCTCTGCGATGGAGTTGTCTGCGCCGAGCGTGAGACCAACGCAATTCTCCGCGAGAGCAACTTGGACGCGCAGTTCGCGTTTCTGAACACGGTGACGGACGAATCCACCTACCTCGAGATTCACGGCAGTACGCCAACCGATGCCCTCGGGCGCCTGGAGGCAGTCGTTGTTCTCGATTCTCGAACATTACGCACGAAACGAGTAATACCGCTAGCTTCAGATGTGTGTTCTGGCGGAGAGTCCGAGGCCGCCGCAGTGTGGGACGTCCTCTCGTTCATCGTTGTGCCGTCGGGCGGCACGGAGCACTTCATCTGTGTTGCAAGCCAGCATGCCAAGCCCGATCACTGGGTTGCGTGGGAAATGTCGCCGGGAAGTCCAGACAGCCACGTTCTTTTGTCGGAACCGCTGGTCGCTGCGGTTGTACACAAGAATCGATCGGAATTCGACGACTTTGAACTCCGGAACTACCTGCCGTCCCAATATCGGGCCCAGTGGATCGGCGGCAGCCGAGTCGTTCTGCAATTGTTCAACGACTCAGCCTGGCTCTTGGATGTGCAAACGAAACAGGCTGCCATTCTGTTTCATCCCGGGGGCGAGGCCACACGGATTGCTGTCGGTCATGATGTGTTGGCGGTTTTCTATCGCGGTGGCTACAAATGCTATCTCGTGGACATTCAGTCGTCACCGGCATTGTTCGCGAAAGCTGATTGAATTGTTCTCCGGGATCGGGACTCAGCCTTGCAGCCTGCCAAACAAAACGCGCAAGGTTGGAATACAATCCTCTGGACTGTGACGAGGTTCATGTGAAGATCGCGAAGATGTTTCTCTATGTTCTTCTGGCGTGTATCGGTTTCTTCGCCTGGCACTATCTGGTAACGGCACAACCGCTCAGGTTCGGGGCGAATGAAACTCCTGAAACTCAGAAGGTGTCTGTGGTGATATACGGATACTTGGTCACGCTGGCTGGCGTCGTCCTGGGCTCAGCCTACCGCGAATTGCAAGCTCGCAAAGAGCGGGGAGAAACGCAGATTGGCAGTGTTCCCGCCTTTGCGAAATCTGTAGTTTTGTCGATCGATTTCTGGACAAGCCTGTGCGGTTCGCCGATCGTGTACGCTCTACTCTGGAGGTCTCTTGACGGCGGTAACGTTGCGGGTTTGACCGTAATCGCGCTACAAAATGGCTTTTGCTGCACTATGGTGATTAGCAATTTTCTCAAGCGCGGGCCGGAACAGCCAACTCCGAAGACTCCTTAACAAGAAGCCTCGTCAGGTACGACGGTTCAACCGCCGCCGCCGCTATGCGAGTTTCATCACGTAGCACTTGTAGCCACCCTGTACGAAGACGGCGACCATCCCGTTGCGGCCAACCCGCTTCTTGATAATCTCGTCACCTGGATGGAATACAGGCGTCGCGGTGCGCCTCGCTAAATCGATGACATAGAGAGAGTCATTACCAATCCCGAGCAAAAGCTTTCCATGTGAGAGCCAGTCGATGCTGGCGATGCTCTGTCCGCCAAAGGCCCTCTGAAGATTGGCTGTCTTGGAATGGAAGTAGGGCGACCTTACTAGCAGCGTAGGCGGTTCGGTTGGGCTTAATTCCCATATCAGGAATTCGCCGGACGCGCGGTCCACACCGTTGGAGGAAACCATCAAGAATCGAGGAGAAGGTTCCGGCGAGACGGCGAGCCACGTTTGTTCCGTCAATCGATTGGCCTCAGTCGGAAATTGAAGCCTTGTGGAGCGACGCATACTCATGGTCGCCAGATCCATCTCGGAGATGCCCCAGAGTCTGCCCTGGGTGTCTTGGATTCCGAGGTAGGCAGTCGTATCCGTTACTCCGATGACGTTGAAGGAAGATCTCGGCGGCAGGCCCTCCTTTCGGGAATCGTAGACAATTCGACTCTCGGCGCGCGACGCGAGAAGGCCATCAGCTGCGAGCGAGGATAGCCACTCATTCCTGTCACTGTCTTCCGACTCTGCCAACGCAACAGCGGAAGGCTGGGGAGGTATGTACAGATGTTCGGCGGCATGGGTGGTGACCGGACTCCAGCGAGAATTTTCAATCTCCTTCCAGCCGTCTTCCGCTGACTGCAATATCGTGCCGTCACGACGCCACGACAATGTCTGACCCCTAGGCAAGCTCCAGAAATCCACTTTCCACCAGTCATCGACCGCAATGTCGTGGCCCCATCCGGGGCCGGTCCAGATCGAGCGAAAGTGGTTCGCAGGTGTTGCGGCTCGGAAAAACTCCGCCAAGTTCTGACCGTCTACGTGGAACAGCCGTCTAAGCTCAACCGAGGTGATAAGCAGGCCATTCTGATCGAAACTCACGTCGGCGATCGGATCCGGTGTAAGGATTTCCACGAGCGGATTTCCCAGGGCGCTCTCCTCTCGGCGAATCAATTCATCAACGGCATCGAGTGAAGCACTGACCCGAACGTCAGCACTTTGCTGTTCTCGCGCCGCCTGTAAAAAGCCTCGGCAGCGCGACAAGAAAGTGGCGTGGGCAGAGTCATGATAGAAGGGAGCATAGGGATTGGAGATGAACAAAAGGCTGAGGTTCATCCCTGCCACCATGCTCGCAAGATCCACTAAGGTACGTTCTGCCGGCTTTAGTTCCTCGAATGGCAACTCGAGTAGGTCGGCCCCTGCAGCGCCGACGCGATTGGCGACGGCTTGGGGCATGGCATAGGCGGCCTGAAGATGCGTGAGCGCAAAATCGTCTGCTTCCTGCTCTTGGGTTGCCGCCTTCGAATTGCCAAAGTCAAACACTCCGCCCCGCTTGCGATGGAGTGTCCGGTGCCCGAGTTCGTGGAGTAGCAGAAAACGCACATAAGTCTGTACAAATGGCAAATCATTCAAGGAAACCAGATTGCCGTAGGCAGTGGAACTCAGGAATGTCTGAAAGTTCTTGCTGTCAAACAGATCACGGTCGAGAAAAATGGTGTCCAGTTGTGCGTCATAGACAGCGTTCCCGCGGTCGCAATGAGTAACTGTGACCGCCTCCGGGGTTGTGGTGAAGACTTGCAACTGCCCGCTGCGAAACGGAGCGTTCAGGGCGATGGGTTCCTTTACTCCAGCCGCCCCAGCCATCCAAGTGAGAGTCCCATAGAGCCAAGAAGTCTGATCCGTCGTAATTTGCCCGATTTCTCCGCGCTTAAGCATCTTGTCGATCAAGGCACGACGGCGTTGCGTCGGGGAACCCTGAAAGGCCAGCCAAAGAACCAGAATGAGACAACCGCTGCCTCCGATCGCCTTCCACGCTGTTCGGTTGTTGATCCGCTCGAGTTGTGCAAGCACTGGCATTACTTGTGACTCTTTGCTGAACGCAATCGGCCCCGCCTTCACCGAAATCTCATTTTAGCGGCATGACCCCTCCTAAATTGCCGCTTCCACAGCGTCGTTCTGAGAATGCAGATATCTATTCGTTATGGCCCGTGCGCCTCAAAAAGGTCCGGCTGCATGCTTTCCTCGCGTTCTCGAAGGTTGACCAAGCCGACGCCCACCAGTCGATAACGCTGTTTCGGACTGTTCTGCACTCGTTCGCGGAGTCGTAGAGCAAGTGCCGTTAATTCTTCACGGGACGACGGTGGATTATCCGGCGTATAGCTGCGCGTTAGAATCTTGAACTCGCTGGTTTTCAGTTTCAAAACTACGGTGCGCGCGATTCTTGTTTCTTCGCGCGAAGCGGTCCAAAGCTTGTCTGCAAGGCGCCGGATCATCGGTTCGGTCTCTGCAAGCAGTACGTCCTCCGGAAATGTGTCCTCGACGGATATGGACTTGGTACGCCGATCCGGAACGACTGGATTCTCGTCAATCCCTCGCGCAAGTTCGTAGAGGCGCACACCATACCGTCCAAATTCCTGCTCAAGCCTCGCCAGCTCAAGACTTCGCAATTCGCTGACAGTCTTGATTCCGAGTTTCACTAACTTCTCTTCGTTGACTTTTCCGACCCCTGGCAGCCTTCCAACCGGCAGTGGCAGCAAAAACGCATCCACGTCTTCTGGCTGGATTACAAAGATTCCATCTGGTTTCTTCCAATCCGATGCGAGTTTCGCCAGGAACTTGTTGGGTGCCACGCCCCCAGAAGCCGTTAGGTTCAACTCCTGCCGGATCTGCCCCCGAATCGTTCGTGCCACAAGTGTTGCCGTCGGCAGGCCCGTTTTATTGGTGGTGACATCGAGGTAGGCCTCGTCGAGCGACAATGGCTCGATCAGGTCCGTATGGCGTTTGAAGATCTCCCGCACATTCCCGGATACGGCCCGATACCTGCTGAAATCCGGAGCAATGAAGATCGCATCCGGACACAGCCGTTCTGCCCGCTTCGCCGGCATGGCGGAGCGAACGCCGAAAGCCCTCGCCTCATAGGAAGCGGCGCACACAACCGGGCGGTTGCCTTTCCAGGCGACAATCACGGGCTTGCCGCGCAGGTCAGGATTGTCCCGTTGCTCTACCGAAGCGTAGAACGCGTCCATGTCTACATGCACGACCTTGCGCATGATCCGTCCCAAACCATACTACCGAGGATGGAGGAGAATCTGATCATGCGGTAGTTCGGCTTTTACTGCGATTGCACAATCATGCGTACGGCCCCAAACCTCTATTCGGCTCTTGCGACTGCGGTGCTCTTTCTGCACGCAGTATTTATCGTCTGGGTGGTCTTCGGGTCAGTGTTCACGAGATCGCGTCCCATCCTTCGCCGGTTGCATATCATTTCCCTACTGTGGGGTATTCTCACCGAGCTGATGCCCTGGCCCTGTCCATTAACGCTCCTTGAGAACTGGCTGGAACAAAAGGCCGGCGTCTCGCCCTACCAGGGAGGCTTCCTCCTCCACTATCTGGACAAACTGGTCTATCCCGATATTTCCGCAACGGCGTTGACCGTGACCGGGGTGCTCGTTTGCGCCTTCAACCTGGCGATCTATGGCAGGCGAGCTTGGGGAATCCTGCCTCACAACCAACGGCGGACCTAAGTCTTGTAGCTTGAATACTGGCCGTTAAAGGTGCGCTCGAGGAATCGTTCCTCTCGCGGAATCACAACCAACGCAAGGATGCCGACAGCTGGAACAAGCGTTACGAGCAGCCAAAGATTGTTCAGCCAAAGAGACAATCCGAGTACGAGCAGGATGAAAGCCACATAGATTGGATTGCGGCTGAACGCGTAGGGACCGGTTCGCACAATCGTAGTGCTGCGCTCCGAACCCCGCACAGACGTGCCAGCTCGGCGAAATTCCCGGTAGGAAAGCAGGAAGAGAACTACGGCGCAAGCCGTAATAATAGGACCAGACAACCGAACACTGGGTGACACGAAATGGAGCGGCCAGCCTCGACCCAGGGCGATCCCAAGCAGAATCGCGCACAAGAAGATAATCGGGGGGCGGAGCAATCCCGGGTTTGGTCCGCTATTCGTTGGTTTGCTGTTGATTTGGCGTGCGGGATCCATGAATCATCTCCTTTTCCTAGCGCGTCGCGAGCTCGAAAGCTTATTCTGCAACTTCAAGTCGACTTTAGGTCAAGAGGGAAACGTGGACATTACAGAGGTAGCGCGGCGCTCGGGCGTTCCCGCCTCGACGCTGCGCTTCTATGAAGAGAAGGGCCTGATCGCCTCGATTGGCAGGCGGGGTCTGCACCGTGTGTTCGATCCCGGTGTGCTGGAACGGCTGGCTCTGATCGCCCTCGGGCGTTCCGCAGGCTTCTCGCTCGACGAGATCGCGCTTATGTTCGCGCCCGACGGCCGGCCTAGCATCAACCGGCGGATGCTGGCGGCCAAAGCGGAGGAGTTGGACAGGACCATTCGTAAACTAACCGAGATGCGCGACGGCCTGCGGCACGCCGCAGCTTGCCGCGCGCCGAGCCACATGGAATGTCCGACCTTCCGCCGCATCCTGCAGGCCGCTGCCTCTGGAACTTTTGGAGGGCGAGGAAACCGGAGTTTCACGCTGGCAGGTGGCACCTCTTGATCTACGCCTACGGTGACGATGGCGCGGATGAAAAGCGAGAACGTGTGATTGCCGTCGCGGTTATTGCCGGCTATGAAGAGTGGTGGCAAGACGTCGAGGATCAATGGGTAGTGCGATGTGGTGGCATTCCGTTTCACGCGACAGATTGCGAGAGCGATCGTGGAGACTACAAAGATACCCCTCACACCGAAAACAAAGCGATGTACCGCGACCTCACAGGGATCCTCGCAGCCAGCAAGTTGGGAGGCATTGGCATCGCGATCGATTTGAGAGCTCAAAAGAAGATTCTGCCGGGAGCATTACCGCTCGCTTATTACCGCACACTTCTAGAGTGCGTCGAAAGAGTGGCAAATGTCGCTCAAAATCTCGGAGAGACCGCGGAGCTAACCTTCGATATCAGCGCTGAAAACGAGCACAATGCTGGACTGTTGTACTCATGGGCAAGAAACGGAGATGAACGATTTCGGAAGTGGCTTCATTCCAAGATTTCGTTCGTGCCATGGCGGGAATCGCCCCGTGTCCAGATCGCCGATTTACTCGCTTTCGAAGCCTGGAAAGCATTGGACCACACAGTTGGTCCGGTAAAGCGAAAGCGCAAGTCATGGGAATTGCTTCGCGCAACGCAACGGTTCGAGACATATAGCTACAGCGAAGATTGGTTCTATGATCTCAAGGCTCATATCGATTCAGGCGAGCTTGGGGAAATAGTGGGGTTCAGAGAATCGGACTATCTCTCGTGGTTGAAGAAGTCCGGTCGCAAACACAGTATCACCAGTCTGTTTGATTTCTTGGATTGGATCGGAAGATCGGATGCCGAGAAATAGCGCTGCAAGCTTTTTTACCACGGGTCAACCAAATTCCCGCTGTCCACTCTGTCAATTTCTCTTATCATCGAACGCGACGACTCTCAGCTGTTGAGGCCCCGCCGTTGCCCTTCTTCTTGGACGGTGCGGTTTTGGGAAGGCCAAAACAACTTCACGCGAGGCCCTATCTGACACCGCTTGGGCAGCCAAGGTCGCCCGTTCCATTGGAAGTTTGCCGCCGAACACGCGAGTATGTTGAACAGCGAGTGGCTGCCGCACACCATGCAGACATCGTGTGGACTGTCACTCACGACATCACATTCCGCGCAGAGGACAGCATTTTGCAGTGGAACAGCATTCAGAATCCGATTTCGTTCCCGAGAACCCACGACACCAGAACCATTCATCACAGAACCTGACAGAACCCTAAAGTGCTTTTAGCTGTTTGCCGCTCAATCTCATCGTTTGTGCATCAACCCTGTCACCGTATGTCTAAGAGCGGCGTCTGTCATGATTGGAATCTCCAAACGCTCCATCAATCCTTCTCATGATTCGTTCGGCCCACTGCACGGCTGACCCAACCAGTGCTTCAGTCCGCGGACTCGGGCGGCTGTCATGTAGGTCTTCTGTTGTCTTCAGATGACGCGAGACCAGAATGCTGGCCATGATTCCCAAGACCCGTTTTCGTCCTTCTTCCATCTCATTCACCGTTAAGCTTGCGCTTCGATGGCCAGGCCATCCAATAACGGGCTTCGACTCTTCCGTTCCAGCCGCTCCATTCGGCGATCGAATCTCGCTTTGAATTCGCGATGTGCGCCCGGCGTAATGTCGCCTACCTGAATTGCACCGCGAAGTTCATTGAGCGCCTGCCGGACGACCTGTCGAGCTTGCTCTGGATTACGGGCCTTGTGTTCGTAATAGATGGCGAGTTGCTCATAGGCCTCATAGCCATGCCGTGTATTTCCGAGTGCATTTTTCCAAAGCTCGCATGCCAGATCGTAATCTCCTTCGCGCTTGGCGAGTCGCGCAAGGGACCGTCGCGCCGCTCGATCTGTTTCAGTCGGCAGAATGGCAGAAATTGACTTCTCGTAAAGGTTCCGGGCGCGGGCGTCTTCCCCCCGCTTTTCGCAGATGCGGGACACACCGAATAGTTCCAAGCCATCTTGCCCCAGGTTTTCGGCGTCGCTCAGCAGCGAAAGAATCCGGCTGGACAGCGCCGCCAGCCCACGCAGGTCCATTTGGTTGTGGTTGAGTACCGGAACCAGGCGTTCCGGCGGCCCACCGCGCAAATAGTCGAAGTAGATCTGCGGGATCATCCCGGAGAGCAAATCCGCTCCGCGATCCCAGCCCAACACGTGGCGTTCAAGTTCTGATAGGCGCACTGACCCGAGACGGAGCCGCCATAAATTTCGCGCGGGGTGAAGGAAATCGAGATGGGCTCGCGGGGTCGGCACCGAAATCTTGCGGCTCATGCGATAGCGGGTTTCAAGCAGCGGCCAATCAAATGACTTGCCGTTAAAGGTGACCAGTATTGACCGTTCCGCGATCCGCTCTCGCAAGGCGAACAGTAATGCGCGTTCCTCGGTGTACTCGCGTAGGAAGAACTGCTCGATCTCCAGCCCCCCATCTTCCCACCACGCGATGCCAACGAGAAATGCATAGGTGCCGCTGCCGCCGGCAAGGCCCGTCGTCTCGGTATCGAGAAAAAGCCACTGCTCCCGATCGGCAATCCCATCCGGCGCTTCCGGCAGCAGCAATCTCAGGGCGCGAAGATCAGGCGAGTATTCGGGCGGCTGAGCACACCAGCAGCGCACAGAAAGATATTCTCCATACTGGTTCGTCTTCGGATTGGCTCCCAGAGCCTCGGACAACCGGGCCGGATCATAAGGGATCGTTGTCGGGCGGAAGAGTAAATCGCCAGCATCGTTCAGCCAAGAACCGTGCAAGCCTGGCGCCGAAGTGTCCGCTGCGGAGGAGCGCCTAAGGGCCTTTAGCCCGTGAAGTCGCTCAAGGCTGGCGTATCGCTCGCTCATGCCGTTTCTGCCGTTCTTGTGGACTCGAACTGGGCGTCTCGACACAGCCGCCCAAGAATCTCAAGCGCGACGTCTTTTGTCCTCTCGCTACGGTCCGCAGTCGGCCCGACGCAGGAAGGGCATCCGTTTTCGCATGGGCACGCGCTGATCAGTTCCAGAGTGCGACTTAAGAGCCCGTCGCAAACGCGATACAGCGGTTCGCTGATTCCGATCCCGCCGGCATACGCGTCGTAGAGGTAGAGATTGGGCTCGAAGAACTCCTTCGCTTCCGATCGGTTCGCGGGGACTGCGAAATCTTCCCAGTTGATCTCGCTCGCCGCGCTGGGCGGGCGTTCGCCCACAGCGGTGCCAAGGTCACGGCGATCGCACATCATCAGCAGGGTTGCCATGGAACCGAGCGCGTAGAGTAGGCCAAAGATGCCGCTCTGACGTTCGGAAAGAGCGAACGGCAAATCCGCAAGCAAGCTGTGGGATAGCGTTAGCCAGAACGAGGTGGTATGCATCTCGTTCTCGGGCAGTTCGAGTTTCCCGGAGCCCACGTTTTCGTTGGTGAAGAACTTGATCTTTTTGAAACCTACCACCTGCGATCGAACGAGCACGTCGCCATGCGCGCGAGCTGCGGGTCCGGGAATAGCCTGTTCTTCGGCGACTTCGAGTACGCGAACCTGGGTGTAGCGAATCGCGTCCGTGAAGTAATCCACATTAACCGGTTTTACATAGGCTTTGCGTTTGTCGAAATCCAGATGCTCGACGTGGTACTGCTGCCCCTGATGGATGTAGATCGCCTTCGGATGGACGGTGGTGAGCGCGGAGGAGAAATCGACTTCGCCGATCACTTCCGGCTTGCCTCTGGCTTCTCCCGTCGTGTCGATGATGACGAAGTTGTCTGATGTGACCGAACGCAAGCTGATGGTGTCCGCTGGATAGGCTTCGTCGATCCAGTGCCAGTCTCCGCCGCTCTGATGCAGGAATCCCGCTTCGCCCAGTTGTTCGCACAATGCTGGAAGATCGACGTTGCCGAATGTTTCGTCTGGCGAGATGGGTAGCTCGAACGCCGCACATTTCAAATGATTGACAAGAATCTCGAGATTGTCGGGCTGGATGTAGGCGTGTTCGGTCAAACTTTCAAAAAAATAGTCAGGATGCTGCACTATGAACTGATCGAGCGGAGTTGAGGAAGCGACGAACACCGCGCACGAACTTCCTGTACGTCGTCCCGCGCGGCCGGCCCGTTGCCAGGTAGAAGCAATCGTTCCCGGATAACCAGCCATCACGCAGGCGTCGAGGGAGCCGACGTCGATGCCGAGTTCGAGAGCGTTTGTGGCCACCACGCCCAGAATCCGGCCGTCCCGCAAACCGCGTTCAATCTCGCGTCGCTCTCCCGGCAGATAACCGCCGCGATAGCCGCGAATCGGTTCCGGTTGGCCGGGCTTGGGAGGATTCGCTTGCTTCAAGTATGTGAGCAGAACCTCCGTGTGTAGGCGGCTGTTGGCGAACACGATGGTCTGCAGCTTCCGGGCAAGAATCTCTTTTGCGACTCGGGTGGCTTCGTTGATATAGCTGCGGCGAATCCCAAGGTTTCGGTTCACCATCGGCGGGTTGTAGAACACGAAAAGCTTCTCGCCAGCGGGCGCTCCGTTCTCTTCGACGACCTCGACTTCTTTCTCCATCAGTTGGGAAGCCAGTTCGCCGGGATTCGCAATCGTGGCTGAGCAGCAAATGAATTGCGGATCTGAGCCGTAGAATTTCGCGACTCGCTTTAGTCGCCTGAGTAGGTTTGCGAGGTGGCTGCCGAACACTCCACGGTAGGTGTGAAGTTCATCGAGAACGATGTATCGCAAGTTCTCGAACAGCCGCATCCACTTGGTGTGGTGCGGCAGGATGCCGGTGTGCAGCATGTCCGGATTCGACAGGACAATATGTCCGCGCTCCCGAATCGCTTTTCGCGCATCACTTGGCGTATCGCCATCGTAGGTGAACACTCCAAAGCCGTCGTCGAGCCGTCTCGATAAATCCTGCAATTCAGCCAGTTGATCCTGGGCAAGTGCTTTGGTCGGGAAAAGGTAGAGGGCGCGAGTATCGGGATTCTCCAGCACCGCATTCAAGACAGGGAGGTTGTAGCAGAGTGTTTTGCCCGATGCAGTCGGCGTCACCACAACTACGTTCTTGCCGTTACGCACCAGTTCAGCCGTTGATTCCTGGTGCGAATACAACTGCTCGATGCCCTTCGTGCGATAGGCCCCAGCCAAGGCACTTGCCACCCATGCCGGCATTGGACGAAACTTGGCTTCTCGCGCAGGAGACTGCCGTACGGCGGTGAGAACTTCGTCGCTGCGATAGCGCGCGACTAGTGTTCCAAGGAAGTCCTGAATCGTCTCGAGACTTTCGCGGGTTCGGGGAGCCAGAGACTCGGAAGGGGACATACGGGACTCTCGGTATATTCGCCTTTTGTTCGCCCATCAGCCTATCACCTTTATATACAGCCGCGCAATACGCGCCCCTGCTGCCAGCGAAAGTGCGATTGGTGAACTTCAGATCCCGGCGCCGCTACCTCAATGAAGCTTCCGACGTTTGGAACAAATGTCGAGACCCGGGGAAGAATGTTCTTGAAAAGCAGGCTGGTACAATCCCTCCCGAGAGGAACTCATGCTGAAGCTGAACAAGGTAGTCCAGCAGTTGAAGAAGGAAAGAGAACAAACCCAAGCGAGGTTAAGTCAACTGGACACCGCCCTTAAGGTCTTGGGAGAGGTCGGACCGACCGGACTAAGAGGTAACGGCAGACGAATGAGATCTGCGAGCCGGACGCCCATGTCAGCTGCCGCAAAGAGGAGAATTGCTGCCGCGCAACGTGCGCGTTGGGCAAAGTGGAGAGCCGCTCAAAAGAAAAAATGACAGGCGAAATTCAGTCCGATCGCACGTCTTAGACTTCTCGAAATTCTGTTGTTTCTATCTGCTCGTTTCGTTCACTAGGGCATTGACGATCTCAGACCACTCCTCATCGAGCGACACCCGGGCTTGAGGCTTTCCGGCGCGGCCATACCAGTAACCGGCATTTGACACGTCGCCTTCCTTGCGATGAAGGTAGGCGTGGACCCACGCGCCTGCCGCTCCTTCGTCCTGTTGTGCCGATTCATGCGCTTTCGTCCAGTCGCCTTTCGCGTCCCACCAGAGAGCCGCTAGCGAAAGGGTCAAGTCTTCAGGAGGCCGTTCGCTGTTCAGCGATTTGCGAAATTCTTCGAGGGTCATACGCACATAGATGATGCGGAGCAGGCAAGGTCGCACAGAGAAACGTTGGCTCGAAAACTGATCGCACTCGTAAGCCTAGCCAAACTTGACCCCGTTCCAGCATCCGCCTACCATCTGCCAGAGACAGAGTGCGATACGCCGTACAAGAGTACCTATTCGATACCTGTCATTTGTGAAGCGAGTGCTCCCATGCGTCTTCCCCTGGAGCCAGTCGCACGACTCCGTCGTGCGCTCTTCCCGTCCAAAGACAGCCAGTTCGGTTGGCGCCTGGCTTCAGTCACCGTAAGCCTTGTCTCGGTTGGCCTCATCGCTTTAACCGTTGCATATCGGTTGCGCGGAACTGAACTGCCCTCCGCGTTATGGGTGGGTTTGCTCGGGTCCTTTGCAACGGTTGTAGTCCTGTTCTCGAAATTCTTGTTTTGGGCTCAGCAAGAGGGAGGTCAGTTTCAAGGCGCCTTTACCACCACCGAGCGCAAATTCACGTCAGTAGTTGAGAATGCTCTCGACGCCATTCTGATCCTGGACGACCAAGCCATCTGCCGCGAAGCGAATCCTGCAGCTGAATCTCTCTTTGGAACTGGACGCTCAGCCCTTATCGGGCACCCGATCGGTCATCTCTACAGGAATTCCGAACAATTCCGGGAGAGCTGGCAAATACTTCTCGACCAAAAATTTCAGCAGGGCGATGCAGAGCTCATAAAAGAAGCCTCGTCACCCGTCTTCGTTGAATACACAGCCAAAGCCGACTGCCTGCCTGGCCAGCATGTGATGATTCTTCGTGACGTCACCGAACGCCGTCGTGCCCAGTTATCTCTTCTGGAAAGCGAAGAGCGCTTTCAACAGATGGCGAACAACATCCAGGAAATCTTCTGGATGATCGATGCCGAAACTAAGAAGGCTCTCTTCGTGAATCCCGCTTATGAGACGATCACAGGCCGTTCTTGCGAGTCATTGCACGAGAACCCCACCTCTTACGAAGAACTGATTCACGTTGAGGACCGGGTTCATGTGCTCTCGAAACTCGACGAAGCTACGCGAACGGGGCACTTCAACGAGAGGTTCCGGATCGTCTGTGCCCAGGGCGAAGTCCGCTGGGTGTGGGTCCGCGGCTTTCCCGTTCGGGATGCCGAGGGAAAGATTCGCCGGCTCGTGGGTACGGCGCTCGAAATTACGGCACAGAAACAAGCGGAGGAGGAAGCCGAGGCGTTGCGCAAGGCCACGCTTTCGCTCACTCAAGACCTGCGGATGGATTTCATCATGGAAACCCTGCTGAGATCTCTCGCAGAGTTAGTCCCATATACGTGCGCTAGGGTGCTGGTGCCCGAAAGCGGTCCGCATATGCTCGCCCTTGGAGAAAGGACCTGCCCTGAACCCCCGAAAAAGCCGGGACCACGCGCTCCGCTGACGTTTGTCGCGGAGGAGTCGACGTTCTTCCATCGCATTCTGACGGAGCAGAAGAGCGTCTTGATAGGCGACACAAATACAGAGGAAAAATGGCACACGTTCAAGGGGCACAAGCAATTGCGCTCCTGGCTCTCCGCGCCGCTCGTCGCATCGGGAGAGTATCTCGGGTGCCTTTCGGTCGGCCACACCCAGCCCAATCTTTATACGCAAGATCATCTCCGCCGTGCCGAACTGCTCGCTATCCCTGCGGCGGCCGCGATTCAAAACGCGAGGTTGTACGAAACCGCATGCATCTACGGTGAGAATCTTGAATCACGGCTTGCCCAACTCAAACGGACAGAATCGGCACTGGCGCGGTCCGAAGACAGCCGTAGATCGTTCGAGGAGAAGTTTGAGAGGGTATTTGAGTCGTGTCCTCTTCCTTTTTCCATTACTACCTTGAAGGAAGGGCGCTTCCTCGACGTCAATGCCGCCTTCGAGCACAGGTATGGCTACTCCCGCAATGAGGTCCTGCGGCGCACAGTACACGAACTGAGAATCTGGGAAGACCCCGCCGATCGGGGACTCATGCTTGCCCGGCTTAATCAGGGCGCACCGATCCGAAATATGATGACTCGACTTCGCACAAAATCCGGACAGATCAAGCTGACGGCATACTCGGCTAATAAGATTCAGTTCGAGGGCGAAACTTGCATCCTCGCGATTTCCGAAGACGTACATCAGGACGATTCTCGGAAGAGCAACTGAAATCGGTTGCGAGCACTCGCCGGCAACAACAGAAATTGGAAATCGGCCTGGGACGCCGCTACCTGTACGGGTTTTCGGGCACCCAAACTCTCTCCGACCTTATCGCACGGCTGGGTAAATTCTCTGTTTTGAGCGCCTGCCCGAAATTCCAACCACTCGCCAGAAAACTCATCCTTCTACCCCAAGACGGCGCCAATCTGCCCTTAATCTCTGGCCGTTTCGATGTGGGGTTTCTGTATGTTGGGCGCGGTCGAGCAGGTTCGGAATCCAGCTGCAATCAATCCCCGTCTTCTGCCAGCCATTGACCAGTTGCTGATCGCCGGTATCAAGCTCGGGCCGAACAAGAAGCACGAAGCGATCAACAAAATTCTCAAGTTAGTTCCGGAATGGAAACGCGGCGATTGTTGGCGTCGCATTCGGCAATTGCGCAGAACACCCGCTCTCGCCCGCGAGGCTTCGCAAGAATTGAAAAAGGCTGAGGAGAATGGCCTATCACATCGCAGCCCTTCGCGTCCGTGGCTTCCGGAGGATGATGCGAAGCTGCTGGATTTGGCCGGATACGAACCGGTCGATGAGATCGCTGAGCGCCTTAGTCGGTCCGAACGTGCTGTTCGTTTCCGACTCGGCGCACTTGGCATGAGCGCAAGGGTCAAGGATGGCTGGTCTCAACGTGCATTGCGGGAGTTGTTACGGATGAGCCGCACGCGATTGCGGCAACTAGCTGCCGACGGCATGCTGCGAGTTCGTGATCCGCGTATCACACGATCTTCGCTTACCGCGTATTGTGCGAAAGGCCAGTGTGTCGATCTCTCATCTATGCCTCCCAACTCAGTCTTGTCCAGCTTGCCCGGCGCGCCGTGCTCTTGGAAACGAGCAGCTAGGATTTTGAAGCTGGAAGTCTCAGATGTGCAGAAGCTGATTTCACTCGGGCAACTGAAACTGGTGGATACCTTTGTCACAGACAGAGCTTTTGAGGAGTTCTGTCGGAAACATGGAAGCGCCATCAACATGGCTCTGATCGATCCATCGACAAGAAAATGGTTGATTAGTGAGTATGGTGTTCCTAATCCGGTCGAAGAAAAGAGCCTACCGCGCGCACAAAAACACGCACTCATCGTCCGCGCGTGCACATGCGGAAGGAAGATAGCCGGCAACGTATATTTCAGGCATGTGAGGTACTGCGTTCAGAAGCAATAGTTGTCAGTCAATAACCAATCAATGGGCGCACATTCTACGACTACTTCGGCAACGCATACGGAAAGCTCTCCGCCGCTAAATCATCATTGACATTTTGATGCCTCGTGCATATCTTTAACCCGATTCGGCGAAGCGAAGGATGAAGCTCTATAAGCTTCTCATCCGAGGGGGCTTCGGCTCGCCGATCTTCCCAGAACACCTAAAGGATATGTGTGCTCCGAGCTGTTAGGACTGCGGACGTTCCGTAGTGCGCGGCTGATTTTTGAGTGCGGTTACTCGAAGACAGTTGTCCCTTTCGACGCCAGGAACTGAAGCTTGTCACTGCATGCAGGAGCAGCTTGTTCAAATCGCGCGTCAGCGGCGCGCAAGGAGATCAGCTGTATGTTCGTTAGGAATTGCAATCGAATCATCATCTTCGTTTTGTGCTCTCTTCTTACAACTGCCTACCTACACGGACAGGGTGGCAAGGGGAATGCGCCTGGTTCCAGTTCCAATTCACCTGCAAGCGCATCGCTGTCAGGCCTGAGCTTTGCGCGGGAGACCTGGAACAGCCAAATTAGCGCACCGCCACGTACCAAACACGATCGAATTCTCTGTTACTCGCTCGTCATGGCGAAGAGCGCAAGCGTTCCATACGCATTGCAACCCACTTCATCGATCACTTATTCCACCGGGGAATCAGTAAAGTGCAGCCCTGTCGATGACAACCACCCACTGTTGATGGACAGTCTCCTGGTAATCGCAATCGATGCCAGGCGTGCGGACACCACCGCAATTAAACTTCTGAACATCAATGTAACAACCGCCTCAAACTCACCGATTTCCAGCAATCCTGTCCGTCCCAGCTTTGGGGCCGGCGCGGCCGCCTCGAACCTGGGTGAAGCGATTTACTTTCTTGCCTGGCCGGTACTTCTGCAAGGCGACACTACGGCGACGGTAAGCATAAATGCTGTCTATACACCCCCCGTCGCTGCACAACCCTGGAAACAACTCACGTTGTACCCACCTGGAAGCGTCGTCGTTCGATCAAGTATCCCCGACGGGCACTACTACATGACATATGAGGGTGGGCTGACCGGTTCCACAGAACCTACAACCTGGAAGACTGTACAACCGACTGCAGACGGGAACTGCCAATGGCTGCCAATCGGGACGACGGCACCTCCTCAGATATCTGCCCCCAAGGCCTACACCCGATCCAGCCCTTACAACGAATTGGACACTATTTATGTTCCTCTGACCGGGCAATATTACGTTCAAACTCACGCCAACAGTTGTACCTCCGGCGCATCTTTCCCGTCGTTCGCATCGAGGCCTGGAAACACGAATGAGACTCTGCCACTCACCGACGGGAAAACCACGGATGGCGATTTACAGTGGCTTGATCAAGGTACTTATGATGCTGCCTGTGGCACAAGTGGATCGGGTGTCTGGAAGAAGGATACGCATTATGGAGTCGGCGAAAAGATCTGTAATCCTGCCGAAAAAGGCAGAGAATATGCCGTGCTGGTGTCGCCAGACGCAACCAGCAAGACGGGAGATCAACTTCCCGTATTTGTACACCTAAACGACTCGATTTATAACTTCAAGGCGGCTACCTGGACCGACTTGGGGCAGATTGCGCCGGCTTCCGTTGCAACCGCAACCCCTCAGGACCAGACGGTGCCCATTCTGAACCAACCGCTTCCACAGACGCATTCCCTTTACTACTACAACGTCTCTTCTGGTGTCTTCGTGACCACGATTCGCACCCGCACATTTGGTTTTGCGACCTCGTCATCGGGTGGCAATAGCGGCACTCCTATTCAAACTGGAAGCAGTCTGGTAATCGATCCTGTCATCAGCCTGACACGATATATCAGGCCGTTTGATGCCGAACGGCGCTGGCAACCCTCCGATCTGGTTCCTGGCGCTACGTTGTCTTTTTCCCTCAGCGCGCCGACCAGCAACTTCTATATCGGCGGCAGCAGCGAATTTCAGCGCTATCTTCAGATCAACTATGGTTTTGCCATTGCGAAAACACCGAAACTAGCCCCGCAGGCTTTTGTCTCATCGTCGGCTACGAGCCCTGCAACCACACAAGTATTCAGTAAAGGGGCATACATCGGCTTGACCTTTAATATCAGCGGTCTGATTCAGGGACTTTCCAGCGGAAGCAGCAGCAAGGGCTCGAGCAGTTCGTCCTCTTCTGGTTCGTCATCAACCGGCTCCAGCCAATAAAGGACGCAGGAGGTTTGAAGAGTGAAATCAACTTCAAAGAAGCTTCGGGCCAAGTCGAATAACCAGAAGAGACCGCGCGGCAAAATTGCCAAGAATCAGCCTGCTGAAAGACAGCCCGCGTCCTCCAAGCGTCGTGGTCGATCAGCTATCTACTGCGGAGTCCATTCTGGTAGCTCTCAGTTGGCCACACTCGAGGAAGTGCGTGATCCGGGGGTGCCTACACGATCCCTCGGAGAGCTTTCCCATGTGGAACTTGTCACGCTGGTGCTCGAACGCTTACGAAAAGATAAAGCTTATCCGCCTTTGTACATGCTTGGAGTCAGTGGCGTGATCGACAAACGGCGGGCTATTCGCGAGGTGAAAAACCTTTCCCCGGTTGGTCTTCATTTGATTGAAATCGAAAAAGAGTACATCCAATTCCAGCTGAACAGGAGATAGGCTAGATGGCAGCTACCGTTCTCGCCGTCGATTCGACATGGGACGACGCGACCCAGATCGCCAGTCAATACCGTCGGACTTTCGTGTATCCCGTTCTCGATCAATCTGGACTCCCCGTGACCGAACTCAAAGATGCCGATGCGAATGCTCAGGAAGCGCAGCAAGGCGCTTCCAATCCGTCGGTGAGATACTTGACAGGTGTCTCACACGGAAAAAGCGATACATTCACCGGCGATCAGGACTGCTCTGTTTTTACAACCGGGAGTATTGACCCGACATGGACCAGAGGCAAGGTCATTCACTTCCTTGCATGCAATACCGCTCTTTTCTTGGGACCGAACATGGTTGACCCGAACGCCGGAGCGGCCGCCGCATTTTTCGGATATAAGGGTCTTTTCACCTGGCCGTCGGACCAAAATTCACAGTACGCAGCGATGTTCTTTGATTGTGATGCTGAGATTGACCGTTGCTTAGCGTCAGGCACGAATGCCGGCACGGCGTTGACCAACTGCATCGCCAAATACACTCAGACAATATCGAACTTGAAGCAAGCCGGTGATCCGCTGAGCCTGCGGCTCGCCGCGACTCTACAAGCAAATCTTAATTTGCTTTGTGGTCCGAACGGAACGAACGGGTTCGGGGACCCCCAAGCAACAATCAAATAGCTGAGATCCACCCATGAAACGCCATTGCGCTGCTTGTCGAGAACAAAGCTTCGTCTCTCTCGCAAACCCCTGTTCAAGACAAAGTACGGATTCCGCAGAAACCCAACGTCGCAGAGAGAGCCACCTTCGTTTTGCTATTGACTGGGCCTCTTGTGCTTTAGCGCTTTTCAGTCTCATTTTCTCGACCACTTTGTGTCCTGCTCAGAAAATCTCTGTGCTTGCACCCGATGATGAAAAGGTAACCATTCACGGCCGAGTGGGTGATGATTCGACATTTGCCAAGCGCATTAGTCTGATCTCCGACCAAGCAGTTCCTGAGCTCATCATGCGGGCAAGCGAGCTAAATCGGACTGGCGGCGGAGGCTCCATTGCTCGTACGCAGGTCCAAACGTCTACTTCCAATAAAGTCGCATTGGTCGAGAACACCCCCTATGATCTCGACATCAAGGTGACGGGTATCAAAGTTAGCGGCACCTACAGTGGGATTCTGTACTTTCTCCTTCCGAAGCATGGCACTGCGGACGCGATCCACGTTCCAATTGAAGTGATTGCCGACTCGATGTCGAAGCTCCAGCTTCGTAAGGGATCAGAGACCGTCAAAATTCAGATTGTCGATTGTAGCCATCTCGGTTGCTTATTATCCGGATTTCTGGAGCCAGCTGCGTTACGTACAAAATATGACATCCCGTTTGATAACGTAGACTCGGGCCAATTCTCGGTTGACGGAAGTCTCGCTGCCTCCGGCGAACGCAACTGGGGCGAAGTCACAGGCGCGCTGACACTAGGATTACCCGTCACGGTTCCCTCTAAGCCAATCGCGACAATTCCCCTCACGATCGCCAGCACTAAGTTAACTCCAGACCACTACGTGGGAGATATCCAATTGCGTGTGCCCGGGCAGGATCTCCCGCTAAAGTTGCCTCTCGAGGTGAATGTGAAGGCCGGTCCGGTTATTCCTATACTGGTACTCCTGATCGGAGTCCTCACCGGCAGGCTGGTGAAATATATGAAGGACAAGGGGACCCCCCAGGCCGACATGCTTCTGCAACTTCACCAACTCGAGATGCGCGCGTCACAGTCACCCGCTGACGAGTATTTGGTGCGTCCGATCCTCGATGCTGCGAGTCTTCACATCAAGCAAATGCAGTTGACCGATGCGCAAGCCGATCTTACAAAAATTGCAAGCCTCCTGACGCTCCTTGCACGCTTACGCTATCTGGAGTTGGTTCTCGAGCCCAGAGAGGCCGAAACTGTTGTCACCACAATCCTGAATCTCATCGCTCAGGCTCGTGGCGTTATCGGATTGGGCGGAGATCCAACGTCTATAGCTACCCAGATAGAGACCGCCGTCAACAACCTACCTGCGCCGACTTCAGCCCCAGGCGGAAGTACACGCGAAATGATAATCGCGAGGAGTGTCTCGCAAGCGGTCATCGCTGTCGCTAAACCAAAGCCAGTAGCAACACGAAGAGGAATGCGAGCAGTGGCCTTCCTTTCTGGATACGATGAATCAGCCCGTGCCGAAGTAACCCTATGGTTTCTTCGGCCCCTGCTTTGGCTTCTGCTTCTGGCTGGGTTGCTGGTCGTCGGTTTGCAGCAGCTTTATTTGAAGGATCCGAGTTTCGGCTCGGCAGCATTCAGTGATTATTTCGGCCTGTTCGTTTGGGCAACGAGTGCAGATGTGGCTAGCCGTACGATAAGCACGCTTCGGTAAGCGTGCGAGATGACTGTGCGCAATCATCTGCTATTTGCGGAATGTGTTGCCTCACGTATTCGAGAGGATTACTGGACCTATACTTGTCCCAACATAAAGTGCACACAATGAAAAAGAGAACAACAGCGACATTGTGTCTGCTTATTTTAAGTTCCACGCTTATTTTCGCCCAAGGCATCGAGGACAAGGCTCCGAAAGCCAAACCCACTCAGATTGCTTGCTCCCGGACTGGCGACGCCTGTGGCCTTTCAGAGCCGAAAATGACGGATCGATACCAGGCACTGGCGGCGTTGTTTGTGCAGACGGGAGACGACTTCACCTTTTCTGCCGACGTACTAGCGGCGGTTCTGGGAACTACCGAGCGCGGAAGGCAGTGGAAGTTAGGTCCTGAGCATTTTCCGATCCTTCCGTCGACCATTCCACGAATGGCGGAGCTATACCGTGTGGCAAAACGATACCCGAGTGATCCTTTTGAAGGAACTGCTTTTGTTATCGTCAACGTTCCGGGTCTCGGGCCAAGAGCGTACGATGCTGATGCGATTCGATTGCTGCTTTCGACCGAACTTTTTCCGGATGAACTTCGGATCGTGGATAAGAGAAACAATGGAGCATCCGGAGAATACACACCCGTCCGCCGCGATGCAGCGCAGATCGTTATCGCCTCGTTCAAAAAGCCCTCGAAGGAGATGTTCGAAACACAGTCCAAGCAGGCAATCAGCGAGAAGATGCCCGCGCTCGCCTCCGCACTCACCAGGCTTCCTGTTGGAGATGAGTTCATCACGCTTGGACCTGATCTGGAGATGACACCGTTCGAGCTTTTTTCTGAGGAGCAAGCAAAAACGGAAGGTCCGCACAGGAAGGATTGGACGGGTTGCGACGTCCGATTCTTGGTAAACATCCCTCGTCGCCCGGCTCACCTGTATACGGGCATCGATCTGAAAGTGACCGTCAAAGGGCCAACGGACGCAAAAGCAAATCTTTGTGGCCCCCCGATCGTCGGCATAACCTTGGAGGAGACTACTCGGATCATAAGATGCGACCGCCAGGTGGTTTGGCATCTTTCGGGCGGCGTCCTCGAGTCGAACGATTGGAAATATCCGCCATTCGGACTTTTTGTTGAGTATCCGAAGAGTGCCACTATCAGTACCTTGGACCTCGACCTTTCTCTCTCCGGATCACCGAAGGATCCAACCGATCAGAGTCCGCCTCCACCGTCATGGTCCATCACGCGTGAATGCAAATGAAACTCGATGAGTTCTGGAAAATATTGCAGTGGCTGTGGAAATGGTACCCAGCTTTCTGGAAACAGATCATCTCTGACGATCCATTTCGGAGCGTGGCAGTTACCCGCTGGCGAAACTCTTGGATGACACTCACGGGTTTGGCGGTGATTTTTGGATGGTGGAAGGTACCGGCGGCCCGCAGCGGATTGTTGGCCTGTGGAGAAATATGTGTTTTCGGCCTGGTAGGCCTCGCATTTCTGGGCTGGCTGATTCGTATTTATCCCCTCGCTGATGACTACCCGGCCTGGAAACCGGTCATGGCCCTCGTCGTCTACATATGGGCACCCTATCTTGTGCCCTGGAGTCTGCACCGGTTCGATGCGTTCATAAATGACCACTGGCGCAAATCCATTGAGGCCTATATCCTCGCCACCGATCCGGGATTTACATGGAAGGCTGGTCTTATCAATTCGGTTCCATACTGTGTATTTACGTTGGCCGGCGCATTGATGATCAGTGTATGCCGACATAGGCGGTCGACTCCGCTCGTCGAGACCCAGGAAGAATAGCTTGCCGGGGGCCTGACGGAGTTCCTTTTGTTTTGGTAGGTGGAGGTTCGGCGGAAGCAGGTTTGGGGAAGCAAGTCAGGTCAGATGAAACCGCAACTTGCAATCCTTCCCGGTGAATGGAGTGAATAAAAATTCTTGGTGGTCTGGCCTGTACCGCCCTTGATCAAAATGACTGCGAGAATCGAGTTTCTAGAAACTCACCTAGCTTCGCCGTCGCCTTGAATTGCGGAATCGGTTCCAGTTCCTTGAATGCCGAGGTGAACGCGTTCGACAAACTCCAGATTGTTCGCGGACGGAATTCCTCATACTTGGGCTCGAAATACAGATCATGTACGCTTCGGGCGAGATGTTTCGCAGCTTCCAACCTGCCCTCAACGAACGCCTCGTAGATAACGACCTTCGCGGTCACGTCGGTCAGTTCACACTTCTGCCAAGCCTCGACCTGTTTCCGCATCGGTTCGAAGTTCCGTTGCATTCGGTCGACACCTACGGAAACGCAATCAATGAGCGAGAACGACTTCGAATGTTTCGCCAGAACCGGAGTAAAGTCTCCTGAGAAAGCCATGTTTGAGCACACGAATACCCGATAACCACAGGTCATCGCTAACCGCATGCTCTTGTCATGTGAGTTTCTGAGGCCGATGGAAAACCTGCACCCCTGCATCTCAGTGGCGAGGTCGAGGACTCCGAACATCTTCATGCCGTCCGGCGACACCGCATACTCGTCATGGACGACTCCGATGTGGCGAAAGCCGAGGGTTTCGATCAGTGCAGCGACGATCTCATGGTGTGGGATCGGGCGGTGCGTTTCGGTCGCGGGTGGTGTGGGCACCAGCGCCAGTTCTTCGCGGCCGACGGTTCGGCCGCTATAGCCAATGAGCGTACTTGTTTCTGACATACTGTTGTTTCCTCCTTGTTGATTGGAATTGACGACAAAATCTGTGAACGTGAATGTCTTTTCGCGGGGCACGACCGCGACAACCTGCCGAGGTCAGCAGCCTCGCGATGCGGTTGAGGGCTCAGTTATTCTCTTGATGGAACGGTGAGGCAATGAAGAAGCCAACTCTACGGGTTACGAAATGGCTGGCAGACATCCCGGTCGAGGCGCACTGTACGCTATGACCGACGGTATCTTTCAAGGCACAGGGGACGACTCGTCGGCCGAACCGCGAGGAGTTTCAAAAGTCGCTGCAGGCACAATTTGATGTGCACTGTAAGGCAGTGCATTCCGATGATTGATCAAAGGCCGGTGTCTTTAACCGAACAATGAAGCCTGCTCCGGAATCGAGGGCTTGCTACGGGGTCTCCTGCTCGATCCGGGTCTGTGTCCGAAGATCAGGACGGAACTCGAGTCGACCAGTTCCTGGGCCAGCACGCGAGCCTGGGAATCGCGCTCAAGCATGTTGCCAGATGCATCCGGAGATTCCATTTCATCCCTTGACTCCCCGGTCGGAAACAGTTTCTGATGTTCGGCATTCAGTGCTTTCCAGACAGCATCCGCAGAGTCGCCGATTCCATTTCGTTCAACCAGTTCTCGTGCCATGGCTGACAGCATGTCGTCATCTTCGTCGATGTTCTGCAGCCCCTCGCCGGCAAACTTACCTTCCATGGTGAGCGCCACCAGAAGTTTCTTTCCCATCAACCGCAAGCACGCCGTCTGCATTGTCCCTTCATAGCAAAAGAACTTTACGCGAACGGGTCTCCTCTGCCCAATGCGCCATGACCGGCGGCTCGCCTGACGCAACGTATGCAGGGAGTATCCTGACTCATAGAAAATGATCGTCGGAAAATCCAGCAGATCAAGACCGGTTTCAACCAGCTTGGGATGGGAGATCACCACCTGCACACCTTCCTTGATTTGCCGTGCATACCAGGCTTCTCGCTTCGAGGTGTCCACGCTCGCTCGCAAAACTGCCGTGCGAATTCCTTCGTTCATCAGAATCCGCTGGAGTCTGGCCGTAACGTCATGCTTCTGCGTGTAGACCGCGAATACCTGGCATCGTCGTCCTTCGGCGAGTTCTTTTCTGATCTCTTCGATGAGTTTTCTTTCCTTCGAATAGAGCTGCTCTTCGGGAAGATCACGTGTCTCGGCAATCACGAACCGAACATTGCGCTTAAGCTCCGGATCAAATTCCGTCCCATACAGCGTTCCCAGACCATACGGGTGGTCTGGGTACAGCAGAAGTGTATTGAGCATCGTGCTCAACACGGACCGGTTGCCCCGGTGCTCTTTCAAAGTTTTCCGGATGGCGTCTTCGAGTTCACGATAGGCGCTCAGCATAAGCGCATCCATCGGAACGCTGACGTAGCTCTCCACATACGGCGGCAGTTCTCCTGAAATGTCTTCCAAGAAAACAAAAGCGCACAACTGCATTAGGAATTCGCCAAAGAGCAAAGGCGAAGCCCCAGGTTTGCGGCGAACCATGCTGGTGGTCTTGGCCTTCGAGCAACGGTTCTCGGCTGGCTCGATTTTCGTTATCGTTTCAAGCACACCGTAGTCCTGTGTGAATGCGCTTCGTCCCGTCGTACCCCATTCGTAGCCGTGCTCCTTCATCCTTGCTGCTTCCAGGCGAAACAAGGTATTGAACAGGTCGTCGGCATAACCCCCGAGCAGCGTGCCAGTGAGGCCGACAATGCGATCTGTACAAGATGCCAAAGTACCCAGAGCATTCCCTTGAGCGGTATCGCCCGCCAACTGGTGAATCTCGTCGCAAACCGCGTAGTCAAACCATCCCGGCATGTAACGGCCGATAAACTCGATCGGCGCCATGCGGCGGATCTTGTCGGCATCGGCTTGCCACAGAGGGCTGTGGATTGGGCGGCAGGACTTGTCGCCCCGGGACTCTATGGTCTCGGCGATCTTGACCTTTTCAAAGTCGGCAGCAGTCAAACGGCTGTCATCCACAAATAGCGGCTTGCCGGTATCGGAATTTACGACGCAACCCAGGTAAGGACCCGAGCGCGGGACGCGGTAGGCGTGGCGCCAGAAGTAGCCGAGCTTTGCCCGTTCGCGTCCGACGATAAACAGCGAAGGTCTTCCACAGAGAGACAACCATCGTTTCCGCGAATTCGGCGAATCGCGGCGCAGCCGCAGCTCGCTCAAGGTTGTGCTCAAGCCTTCCCGGAGGATGCGTCCCTGTCTGAACCGCACTTCGTTTACACCGTGATGCCTGTTTTCATCACCGCCATTTCGTAGATCATCGATGATGAATACACGGGCGCCGGGCAGGGTGAGAAAAGCTTCCCGCGCCCACTTCTCGACCAGATGGGGAGGGACCATCGCCAGTGCCGTGAACGGTTTGCCTTCGCTATGGACGTGGATCGCCCCAAGCGAGATCAGCGTCTTACCGGTGCCGCACTCGGCGACTACCATGCCGGTTCGCGCCTGCCGCCATCGTTTGGCCAGCCCCATGATCGCGATGTTTTGGGCAGGAAATGGGGGTCGCAACAACCCTTCGATTCGCGGTGAAACTCGATCGTCGATTTGTTGTAGCGCCGGAAACTGCTCAAGAATGCGCGTCCCGAGTAAGCCAGCGTTGGCCCGCATGTAATCGTAGATCGTGGACAGTTCGGGCATGAGAATCCTCATAATGGAAAGGAAGGAGATGAGATACCGAAGGAGCGATCGAACGCACAAGCCAACCACCAATCCGGGCATTACGGGAGGAGGCTTCGGATCAAGCGGAGTTCAGACGTAATCTAAAGACTAGAGAGGCGGGCTTGATGCAACTGGCGTCGTTGCGGAAAAGAGCTTTCGAAGGACTGGCACAATTTCTAACGACATTGGCGGCATTGCTGTTTCTGCCAGCTTGGTCGCTACGCTACTGGCAAGGTTGGCTGTTCTGGTTCGAGTTCTCGCTGATGGTCACTCTGATCACGCTGTATTTTCTCTGGAAGGATCCGGGCCTCATTGAGCGTCGCTTGAAGGCAGGCCCACTGGCGGAAAAGCAGAAGAAACAAAAGATCATTCAATGGTTTGCGAACTTCCTCTTCGTCTCCCTCATCGTCTTCCCCGGCATCGACCATCACTTCGGTTGGTCGCACGTCGCTCTGGCCACCGTTGTTGTGGGAAGCACTCTGGTGGCTCTCGGGTTCGGCATCATCTTTCTCGTTTTTCGCGAGAACAGCTATACGTCGGGCACCATCGAGGTCGGCGAAGAACAAAGAGTTGTATCGTCGGGGCCTTACCGGCTGGTTCGTCACCCGATGTATTCGGGAGCAATTCTCCTGCTGATTGGCACTCCCCTTGCTCTCGGGTCATCGTGGGGATTACTCGTTTGCGTGCCCATGGTTGCGGTGATCATCTGGCGGTTGATGGATGAGGAGAAATACCTATCCAAGAACCTCCCAGGTTATGTGGAGTATTGCGCTACAACCAGAAATCGATTGGTTCCTGGGATCTACTAGCGCGCATCTGTTGTGACCTGAGAGCCTGAATGATCCATCGGCAGAAATAGTGCCTGGACGCTCAAGCCGGGCCAACGGATCGGACCTGCTCCTACGGGGAATTGAATCGCCCCGCTTTCCACACCCCAGCCGAGCCAGTCCAGAAACTGCTCTTTCTCCCCTTTGATGTTGACGGGATCGCATCCAATACCCAAGACCGGAGCGATGGCATGATGAGTCTTCAATTCGTCCTCGAACCAGTCGGCCCATTCCGGTAACCCGGGTATCCCGTAGATGTCGGCGACTGAACCCCAGACGAATTGTTTGTCCGAGCCGGCCAGCAGTAGCCTGCCTGTATTGGCCGACTTGTTTACCAGAATCAATTCTTCCGACATGCTGATGAGATGGCGCAAAGGCTTCTTTCTTCCCGGAAGCTGAATGGACCCTTTGGAGCATTGAGCGTTCCGCTCCAGGCATACTCGGGTGGGTGGAACTTGCGGACCTTCCACCATGAACCGGTCTCCCATGGAAATAGCCGCGCTGATAGCCGAGATTTGTGTGTCGCCTCCGATCACGGAAATAAAGTGGGCCTTTGCCTGTCGCGGAGGATCCGGCAGGAGTTCACCGATGAAACGATCCAGATGCAGCTTGATGCTGGTCGTTGTTTTCTCCGTGCTCTTCACGTAGGTGAGCCAGCCGAACCGGAGGTGTGCGTTCTTCATTCCGAGTCCTTCTTTTCATGGGTAAGAATCTGTGTCCTGCCATTGGCAAACACCAGTGTCAGTTCGTGCGAGAACCGCTCGCGGTCGTGCAGGATCTTTGTGCCGTCTTCCTCCTCTTCTTCCCAATGATCGGTAAACTTCACCGACCGCCAATGCGCAATGTGGCGGTTTTCTCCTTCGCCGAACACTCCATTGAGCATTCCTGCGGTGCACAATAGCCCCACATGTCCGCCATGCAGCGGCGTGAGTGGCCGTCCTCGCACATCCCGTTGCTTGGGAAGAAGGATTCGACTCGCCTGGCGATAGGCTGCGGAATCGAGCAGCAGATCCTCCACTTCATCCAAGGGAATGCCTGTGTCGGTGAGTACGATAGGTCCAGACGGCGGGACTTCGTAGAAGACTGGCGGGTGGTCAGTCAGCTCAGCGAGATCAGATTTCCAAGCCAGCATCTCTAACCAGCGCACGCAGTTGAGCAACTCGGAATCACGAAGATGCTGGTGACGTTTGCGTCGCCTTCCTAGGACTACTACCTGCTGGTACTGGACACTCTCCGGTTCGGTGAGCCGATATACGGAGAGATCGGCGAAATGCTCGCTCAGGATTCTGGCACACGACTTCAACGGCGGTTGCGGGATCACGAAGACGAGAACCCCACCCGGTTTCAGCCATCGGTATGTGTGTTCCAAAAACACCAACTCCAGCCGCTGATTATTCGTCTGCCCCACCTCCCGGTCGTACGGAGGATTGAGATAGAGAAGAGAGACTGATTCGGTTGGACAGCGCACGTCCATCGTATTGGCTTGGAGTGTTTCGATTCCCAGGCTTCTGGCCTGTTCGGCTCGATACGCATCAATTTCAATTCCGTATCGCCGCGCGTGAGCCCCTTCCACCAAATGCGTGAAGGCCACGCCGTCACCCACACATGGGTCAACTGCGGCAAGTTCATCCGGGAAAGTCAGACAATTTCTGAGACGCCCGGCTTCGACTGCTGGAAGTGGGAAGAAACCCAATTTTGCCTTGCCATGAGGACGCATCGAGAGCCCCTTTTGCGTGTGAATAGGAAGATGGGCAGGGAAACTGGAAGGAAAACGCTTCGACCCCAGATTGTCATGATCGCGGACGGAAGGCGATCAGGGAAGTTGGGCAACGACGCGACGGCGGTCGCCCTCGAACCCTTATGGATTGCGCCCATGTCGACTGACGGCTCCTCGCGGAGAAAATCGGGCCGACTGATCGTACATTCCTCAGAGGTCACGTCCGTAACCTTTCATGAGATGGCCTTCACTGATATTTCTTAGATTCGACTCAACGTCGAGATCTCCGTCAGAAAGGCGAGGACGATCATGAAGGTGCGATCGGTATTGCTGGCATCGGCTCTATTAACGGTCGTTTGTGGGGTCATGTTCGCACAGAAAGCGACTTCGGCGCCGGATCTGACGCGCACGCTGGTTCAGGCGAAAACGATCTACCTCGTTTCAGGTCACGTGAAGTATTTCAAAACGAAGGGCTTCAAGACTCGCCTGGTGGAGGACTCGCCCTTTGAAGAACCCAGCCACCAAGAACTGGAAAAATGGGGGCGGTTCCAGATGGTCGAGGACGCGAAGAGCGCGGACCTTATCCTGCGCGTGTACGAGACAGCAACTCCACACCCTGTACCGGTGGGCACCGTCAACACGGGCGGTACTGGAGTCATCATTTTGGATATCGTGCATCCCGCTTCCAAAACGATCTTGTGGTACACATCCAAAAACGCTGGGCTGAGCTGGAGCACGAAAACAGCGGTGGCCGCGCTATTCAAGAATCTGCGGGAATATGTGGAAAGCCAACAGAGCGCGGCTCAAGCCGCGAGGCCGGCAACACCTCCGGGCACTCTCGAGCCGGTCGCTGCCAAATCCGAACAGCACTGATGCGCTATCCGGTCGCGATTCCTTTCTTTGATCGACGAAGTTCCCGAAGCCGGGGATGAAGGGGCTTAGCCGCCGCTGGTCCATTCATGCTCTGAAAAATACCCCTGCCACATTCATCCAAGGTGTCGCATCGGCACTTGGTCATCAACCTCCTGAGCACGCCTCGTACTGCTCTTATTCCATCCATCAACTGGTCCAATTCCGCGAGCTTTCTTTGAGATAGAGTTCGCCAGCGCTCTGACGGCCGCGTGACATCGCGGAAGCCAAAGAACACGTGACGAATTTCACTCAACGTAAAACCCAGTTGCCGCGCACGCTGGATGATCGCTAAACGGTAAAGCACCGTGAGATCGTATCGTCGTTGCCCACTCCGCCGTTCCGCAGGAGGAAGCAGGCCAATCCTCTCGTAATAGCGAATCGCCGATGGACGAAGACGAATTTGCCGTGCCACTTGAGAGATGGTGAGTTGAGGCATGCGTCATTCTAACGCTCTCTTGATCGCCGTTCCTCCGTGCGTGACAAGTTATTTACAAAACACCTCTTGCCTTAAAGTCCACTTTAAGTTGTAACGTGACAACAGAGCGGAACCCCTCGGATACTTTTCCGCCCGAAGGAGAAAACGAGTCTTGCAAACAATGAAATGGATCACGATCCTTGTGCTGTACTTAGCTGCAGCGGGCCCCTTGGCTCAGGCGGCTCCCCAAGTCGTTGATGCAAAGAATGCTGCGAGCCTCGACGCACGGCAAGAAAAGCGTGCACTCGAGTCCCTGATGAAAATCGTGGAGAAGGAAATCACATCTACGGTGGATGCCATGCCGGCCGACAAATTCGGCTTCGCCCCGACGGATGGTGAATTCAAGGGTGTGCGTACGTTCGGTCAAATGGTGAAACACTTCTCCGCCACCAATCACATTTTGGCTGCGGCAGCATTGGGAGAGGAGCCACCCGCTGAGACTGGTGATGAACTCGGGCCCGAAAGTGTCAGGACCAAGGCTGAAATTCTTGCGTACTTGAAAGGTTCATTTGTACATTTGGACAAAGCCGTCGAGGCTATCGGTCAGACCAACATCCCAGTGAATGCCTCGCCGATCTCACCCCTCAAACGCGGCGAAGTGACTCGCTTGGCGCTCATCACAGAGACGCTGCTCCATGCTTATGACCATTATGGCCAGATGGTCGAATACCTCCGCATGAACGGCGTCGTCCCACCCGCGAGCCGGCCATGACGAATCTTGATAAGCTGCCAATCGCATGTTCTCTGACTAGCGCAGAACTGCATGAGCGCGAAGCAACCCTTCTCGCCCAATTCAGAGCGGCCATCGTTAAGACAGAGGAACTTCAGGATGGTTATGCTTTTCAGATTCCCGGCGACGGTGACAGCATTCGGCAGGTGGTGGAATTGATCGTGGCAGAACGAGAATGCTGCCCGTTCTTAGTATTTGAGGTGAGTGCTCCGCCCAACACGGGCCCGGTGACCGTCCGTGTGAGTGGTCCAGCTGGAACAAAGGAGTTCCTGAGCAGCCTACTGGGTCTGCCTGGGGAGCCCACCCCTGGCAGCCCGAACGAGGTATCGCCGCCTCGCAAGCAGGGCTGACTTCATGTCCTGTCGCCTGAGAAGGTCAGGCGCCACGAAAGGAGCCTTATGCCGCGGATCTCAGCACAGGAGTTCGCACATTTGCCACTGCGAGTTCACGGATTCCTCGCCGACGTTCCGCTCCACGACGTCTGGGCGGTCGACCTACCGCGTACTCGCTCCGGCATTACTCTGGATGAGTTTCTTAGAGCGGAAAAGGTCCATCAGTGCAGGCTCTCGCCGAGCGCGCGTGCACTGTTGAGCGTCCGCCTCTCCATCGGCCGCCTGCTCGGCTGGGATCGAGCGCCAGCCGCAACCGCGTCCGAAACCTTCGCCACGCGGATGACAACCGTCGATTGCTCGAAAACCGTTGTACCGACCGGAGCGCCTGACGGGCTTTTCCGTGTCGTCTATCGCT
>Ga0210401_10000243_pt1 | contig 69129 bp, 55 predicted proteins | sample IncBWH32MmetaG_FD_150866 | JGI IMG/M metagenome (GOLD analysis project Ga0210401, IMG submission 150866) | Forest soil microbial communities from Barre Woods Harvard Forest LTER site, Petersham, Massachusetts, United States - Inc-BW-H-32-M | ecosystem: Environmental > Terrestrial > Soil >...
TTAGGGCCTATAAACGGCGATGTACCATCTAAATAAGAAAATTTATCTAATTGGTCATCTCCATCTTGTAATTCGGTTTTAGAATAATCAATAGAGCGTCCATCTAAACGAGGCGGGGTTCCGGTTTTCATTCTACCGCTTTCAAAACCTAAAGCAACTAATTGCTCGGTAATTCCAAACGCTGCTTTCTCTCCTGTTCTTCCACCAGAAAAATTCTTTTCGCCTATATGAATCAACCCATTTAAAAAAGTACCATTGGTAAGTACAACCGCTTTAGCTTTAAACTGAATTCCCATTCCGGTTACAACACCTTCAACTCGTTTACCATCTTTACTTATAAGAAGTGAGTTTACGGTATCTTGCCAAAAATCTACATTAGGGGTTTGCTCAAGCATTTTACGCCACTCGTTAGCAAATAACATTCTGTCGTTTTGCGTGCGCGGGCTCCACATTGCCGGGCCTTTACTACGGTTTAGCATGCGAAACTGTATGGCGGATTTATCAGATATAATTCCTGAATAACCACCAAGCGCATCAATCTCTCGCACAATTTGTCCTTTTGCAATACCACCCATAGCCGGATTACAGCTCATTTGGGCAATTGTTTGCATGTTCATGGTTATTAATAAAACCTTTGAACCCATATTGGCTGCAGCAGCGGCAGATTCGCAACCAGCATGACCGGCACCAACAACAATTATATCGTAAGATGATTGCATTTTTAAGACGCGCAAAATTACAACAAAATTGGTTGCGCTCTTACTAAGAAAAGATTAAACCATGTTTAATCGCTGTAAAAGCTCGTCTTTATAAGACCCCCCAATAGGAATTGGCTTTTTATCTTTTTCTAAAATAAGGTTATGGTTTTCTATAGCTACAATTTTATCCACACGAACAATGAATGAACGATGCACGCGCATAAATTCGTTTGGCGCAACTTTCTTTTCAATATCCTTCATAGTTGAGTGAATGGTATAACGCATTAGTTCAGTGTTTATGGTTACATAATCTTTCAAAGCCTCAATAAAGAAAATATCTTTTGTGTTTATTTTTACTAACCGACTGTTTGATTTTACAAAGAGTACATCTTTTGCACCTTCTTTATTTTCAACTATTGAATATAAAAAATCTCTTTCTTTTCTTAATTCCGTTAATTTTTTGTGGCGATGTATGGCCATCTCAATAGAGATATTTAAATCTTTTTCTTTAAAGGGCTTTAAAATATATCCATAAGGTTCAGTTACTTTAGCTTTTGCAAGCGTAGCTTCATCGGCATAAGCTGTTAAAAATATAACAGGAATGTTGAGTAGCTTTATTTTATCCGCCGCATCTATACCAGTTAAAGTACCCTTAAGCATTATATCCATTAAAACCACATCGGGGTGTAATTCGGTGGCTATTTCAATCGCTTCTTCAGCGTTGTTGCAAGAGCCAATTACGTTATAGCCTATTTTTTTTAAGCTGTTTTGGATGTCTTTTGAAACGATGCTCTCGTCTTCAACAACAAGTATGTTTATGGTGTTTGACATAAATTAAAAAATTATTTCGAATGAAGTTCCGTTTGTTTTATCTAAGGTTATTGTTCCGTTTATTTGCTCTGTTAAAATATTTACAAGTTGTAATCCTAATGACTCTGTGTTTTTAAAATCTATGCTGGCGGGGATTCCTTTTCCGTTATCCGCTACAAGCATTTTTATTTTATTATTACCAATATCTTTTAGTTTAACCGTGATGAAACCCTGTGAACCATCGGCGAAAGCGTATTTAAAAGCGTTAGACACAAGTTCGTTTACAATTAGTCCACAAGGAATTGAGGTATCTAAATTAAGAAATATTGTATCAACATCAAAATTTGCTTTAATTTTTTGTTGATTGGCATCATACGAGTAAAAAAGGTTCTTTACAAGGTTGGTTATATATTCACTAAAATTAATCTGCGAAAAATCCTTTGTTTGATAAAGCGACTCGTGTATAAAGGCCATTGTTTTAATCCGGTTTTGGCATTCCCTTAAAATATTAGCTGTTTCTTTATCCTTTACATATGATGTTTGCAGGTTAAGTATACTTGATATAACCTGCAGGTTGTTTTTTACACGGTGGTGAACCTCTTTTAACAAAACCTCTTTTTCTCTAAGGGCCTCGCGCAACTCTGTTTCAGAGGCTATTTTTTCCGTAATATCTCTAGAAAATATAGCTATACCAACAGTTTCTTTTCCTTGTTTAATTGGATTATAGTTGCTTTCAAAATATCTTTTTTTATTGCCCGCAACATTAAATATTTCTACCGCTACCAAACTTTTTCCTTCTGAAAAAACACGTTGATAAATATTTCTCATATCATCGTGGTGGCTTTCATCTAAGGTTTCAAAAATAGACATCCCCTCTTTCAATTCCATTCCATTTCGACTTTTAGTCATCTGAAATAATAATTGATTAAACTGAACAACGTTGTAATTTCTATCTATAGAAACCACAATATCGGTTGTGTTATTAATAATGGCAGCTAACTGTGTTTGAGTGTTTAATATTTTTTGTTGGATGTCTTTTTGCTCGGTAACATCTTTAGAAAAAACAGATACGCCAACTATTTTATTGTTTATAACTATAGGATTGTAGTTTGCTTCATAACTGCGTATTTTTTTGATTTTAGGATGAAAAAAAGTCTCCACCGATACCACGTTTTCTCCTTTTAAAGCCCTATCGTATGTTTTTTTTAACTCTCCATGCATTTCAGAAGGAAGAAAATCGAAAAAATTCATGCCTGGATGCATTTCTTTACCCGTTCGGTAAAAGGCAATTTCTCTTAGCACTTCGTTACACTGAACTACATTATAATTTTTGTCCATCGAAAAAATAATGTCGTTAGTTGTGTTTATGATAGTTTTAAGCTGCGATTGTTTATCTAACACTTCTTGTTGTGCATGTTCTCTGTCGGTTATATCTTTAGAGAAAACTGCAACACCTGTTACCTTACCGCCTATTTTAATAGGGCTATAATGGGCCTCGTACACGTGTTCGCGATCAGCCATATAAAATTTTTCAATAGCCAAAACACTTTCGCCCGACAGAGCTCTATTATACTTAGCTTTTACATCTTCATGGTATTGGGGTGGTAAAATATCAAAAACAAGCACGCCTTGTTTTATATCAACTCCATGTCTTCTTTTTACAACACGTTTTAATACATTGTTAAACTCTGAAATTTTATAATTTTTATCTACCGAAAAAATAATATCGTCGGTTGTGTTAATTATTGCCTCTAATTGCGATTGTTTATGGGTTATTTCTTTTTGGTCTCTTTTTTGCTGAGTTACATCGTGGGCTTGTCCGGCAACCTCAATTATTTCTTTCTTCTCATTATAAATAGGATGTAGGGTAATAAACCTATGTTTTTTTTCGCCTGATAATGTAATGGTTTCTGTTTCAAACTCTACTGTTTTTCCTAAAAATGCTTCCTCGTATTTTTCTTCCCAAAAAGCATGATAATCTTCTGAAGCAAATTTTATTTTAGGTTTATTTAAATCTGTATTTATTTGTGGATAAACGCCATAAGCATTATAAATAGCTTCTTTGTAGTTTTTATTAAAAGAAGTAAGTGAAATATTTCTATTAACAGTCCACATAAGTTGTGTTCCGCTTTCGAAAATTGCTTTTAATTTTTGCTCTGATTGTGTTCGAAGGTCTATTTCCTTTTTTAGTTGTAAGTTTATTTTTTTAACCTGTTTTGTTCTTGTTTTTTCTTCTAATAGCTGCCTGTTTATTGCGGTATCTGTAATAATAATTTGTATAGCCGGGGAATTATCATATAAAATATATGACGATTTTATTTCTATAGAAACCGATTTTCCTTTGTTATTTTTTACTTCTATTTCAATTGGTGGGAGTTCTTTTCCCGGAATTAAATTTTTTCGACGTTCATTTAATTTATCTATAAATTGTGGCTTAACAAAATCGTATGCGTTTTTTAAACTAAACTCTTTTTTGGTTAAACCTGATAATTCTACAGCTTTTTTATTTGCGAATAAAATTTTTCCTTCGAAAGAAATGATGGCTATAGGTAGCGGTAGGTTTTCTACTATAGTTTTATAGCTATTTGTATCCGAACTATGTTTCTCGGTTTTACTCATCATTAATCAACCGATTTTTCTTTTTTTGTCTTATCTTTTTTTGTTTCCTCTTTCGGCTGATTTGTTTTTGCGTCTTGAAAAACTTTCAAATTATCTTCTAGGGCCGGAACATCTCTACCGTCCCATTTTACTTCTTCTCCATTTCTATAAGTAATGGTTAGCACTAAAAAATTATTTTCATCAAAGTAATTCCAGTTACCATCTTTTTGTCCACCTATATATTTACCACTCGCTTGTGGTTTTCCGTTTTCATAATAAAATGTATGTTTTCCATCAGGTTCGCCGTTTAAAAAACTACCCTCAAATCTTAGTTTGTTTTCTTTCACATAATATGCCTTCCAAACACTATCAGGCATTCCATTATGGTACACGCCATATTCTTTATAATTTAAAATCTGATAAAACCAAGGGCCTTCTTTTTCATTATCTAAATATTCGCCTTTAGTAATTAGTTTTCCGTCTTCGGTGTACTCTTCATACTCGCCCTCTAATTTATCGTTCTGATAATTTTCTTTCATCAAAACATTTCCATTATTATAGTACCAATTCCATGGCCCTTGTAAACGGCCTTTTTTATCGTACTTGCCTTTTTGTTCTGTTTTTTGATTTGGATAGAAGAATTCCCAACTACCTATACGTTTATCATCAACATAAGTTCCTTTAGAACGAAACTCACCTGTAATATTATATTCTATCCATTCTTTTTGACGGCGACGCAAAGAATCAACCGGACCGCGCTCTATTAAATATCCTTCCTGAAAATTAAAAGCTGAATCGGGTACTGAAATATTAAAACAACGAAATTGTTTTTCATTCGCTTCTAATGAATCTATATAAACCAAAACTGTATCGCATCTGCGCGATAAATGATATTTATAATGTGTACCCATAGGCACGCCGTTTATATAACCGCCTTCGTACTTAACATTACCATCATCAAAATAGGCTTTAAAAACATCTAGCTTAGCAAGTTCGGGCGCATCTTTTATTTCTTTACCAAAAGCAAATTTTTTTATTTCATCTAAATTTCCTTTTCTATCATATTCTTTTACATATCCATCAACTGCCCCGTCTTTATAACGCTCCTCTTTTTTTATAGCCCCGTTACTATAAAATTTCTTCCACATTCCTTGCTTATTTCCATTTTCATCAGTCTGATTTATTTTTTCTTGTTTTTCTATATAACCCATTTTGTAATGAATTATATTAGTTACCAATGTATCGGGTGAATAGATATATGATACACCATCGGCTTTACCATTTTTAAATGGAATACTTTGTTTAATTAATCCTGTTTTATAATAAATATAAGATGTATCTTGTTTTATATCGTTTACATAATTTTCTTTTGAAACAACTATTTCAGCAGAATCATACGTTATTATGTATCCGTTTTTTTTACCTTTTGAATAATTAAATGTTTTTGTAAGTTGTCCTTTTTCGTTATAAAATTTCCATATACTATCTAATAAAAACTCTTTACGATTTCCTTCATTTTTTAATACTCCTGTTTTATAATAATTTTTCCAATAACCCTCAGCCTTACCATTTTTCATAGTTCCTTCCGATGATTTTTTACCATTATCGTAATAAAAAATATTATATCCGTTTTTAGCTGTTGTAGTATCGCTTTTTTGAGCGTATCCTATTAAAAAATTAAAAACTAAAAATACTATTAAGGCTTTCTTCATCTACACTCCAAATTTAATTTTAATTTTAAGATAAAGACAACATTCGTAAAATTGGTTTCTTAGCTGCTTCTATTAAATGAGCCGGTAATAACAATTCAGGCTGTTCGTATTTTAATGTCAGATAAATTTTATCTAATGTATTTAGTTTCATATGCGGACAATCGTTACAAGCACAGCTATTATTTGGAGGTGCCGGAATAAATGTTTTTTCAGGTGAGTTTTTTATCATCTGATGTAAAATACCTGTTTCAGTTGCTACAATAAATTCTTTACACGGATTTGTTTTAGTATAGTTTAAAATAGCGGTTGTACTACCAATAAAATCAGCCTTATCTAATATAATTGCTTCACATTCAGGATGTGCTACCAATTGCGCTTGCGGATGTTGTATTTTTAATTTGGTAATTTTTTCTAACGAAAATATTTCATGTACCATACAAGCACCATCCCATAACAACATATTGCGTTTTGTTATTTTATTTATATAAGCTCCCAGGTTTTTATCGGGTGCAAAAATTATAGGTTGGTCTTGGGGTAAACTTTCTACAATTTTAACCGCATTACTTGATGTACATATAATATCAGAAAGTGCCTTTATTTCGGCTGTACAGTTAATATAAGAGATTATAATATGGTCTGGGTGTTGTTTCTTAAATTCTGCAAACTTTTCAGGAGGGCAAGAATCTGCCAGTGAGCAACCAGCATTCATATCCGGAATTAAAACTTTTTTAGTTGGATTTAGTATTTTAGCCGTTTCGGCCATAAAATGCACACCGGCAAACAAAATAATATCGGCATTTGTTTGCTGTGCTTGCTGTGCAAGCCCCAAGCTATCGCTAATGTAGTCGGCAACATCCTGAATATCTGAGTTTTGGTAGTAGTGGGCAAGAATAACAGCATTTTTTTGTTTTTTGAGGATTTCAATCTCCGCAAAGATATCCGTTTCCACATCAACCTGTTCATCCACATATCCTTTACTTACATTACTCATCTCTATATTATTTTAAAAGAAATTATATTATTATATTAGGTGTTAGTTTAGTTAGTAACTTGTTTTTAAAAGACTTTCAAATATCACTATTAAAAACATGTTAACGTGTTATTAGCATCTATTTTATAGCTATCTGTTTGATAAGCAATTATTATACTACAAAATTAAACATTGTTAGTAAACTAATAAGTTAATAAAAATCAATTTTGAGTAGGGTTAATTTATGTGTTAAAGTCTCTAATATTATCTGATGTTTTTATAAATAGGTTTGTGTTATGAACAGAAAAATGCCCTCTATAAAACTTAACGAACATTTAACCTTTTATTAATCTTTAGTTTCTAACAAGTATTTAGTGTTTTTTAGATACTTGATGTTTATAAATATAAATCTCTTAAAAAATAGTGAACACAAAGTTAGTGGGTTTTTAACAGGGTTTATTAACTTTGTCTCATAAATATTTGTTATGCAAGACTTGTTTGATAAGATTAAAAAGAATATGGGTTCCATTGGCCAGTACTCAAAAGAGAGTCATGGTTATTTTACCTTCCCAAAGTTAGAAGGAGATATAGCACCCCGTATGATTTTTCGTGGAAAAGAGCGTTTAAATTGGAGTTTAAACAACTATTTAGGTTTAGCTAATCACCCAGAAGTGCGTAAAGCCGATGCTGAAGCAGGTGCTAAATACGGATTTGCTATGCCAATGGGCGCCCGTATGATGAGTGGGAACAGCAACTTACACGAGCAATTAGAGAAAGAATTAGCTGCTTTATCTCAAAAACAAGATGCTATATTAGTTAACTTTGGTTACCAAGCTATGGCAAGTGCCATAGATTGCTTAGTTGACAGACATGATGTTATAGTATATGATGCTGAATCTCATGCTTGTATATTAGATGGTGTACGCTTACATATGGGTAAACGTTTTGTATATCCGCATAATGATATTGAAAGTTGCGAAAAACAACTACAACGTGCTACTAAAATGGTTGAAGAAACTGGCGGATCTATTTTAGTGATTACCGAGGGTGTATTTGGTATGAGTGGTGACCAAGGTAAATTGAAAGAAATTATTGAGTTAAAAAAGAAATATATATTCCGCCTATTTGTAGATGACGCACACGGTGTGGGCACTATGGGAAAAACAGGAGCAGGAACAGGTGAGGAGCAGGGTTGCCAAGACGGAATAGATATATACTTTGGCACATTTGCTAAAAGCTTTGCTTTAATAGGTGGGTTTATTTCGGCTGATGAAGCTGTAGTTACATATTTACGTTACAACATGCGTTCGCAAATATTTGCCAAAGCATTACCTATTGCTTTAGTAGAGGGGCTTTTAAAACGCCTGGAACTTATACGTAAACACCCTGAGTTCCGCCTTAAATTATGGGAAATAACAAATGCTTTACAAAAAGGTTTAAAAGATGCAGGATTTAACATTGGTAAAACAAACACACCAGTAACACCCGTATATTTAAATGGTACGGTAGATGAAGCCACTAATATGACATTTGAGTTGCGTGAGAAATACAACATTTTCTGCTCTATAGTAGTATATCCCGTTATACCAAAAGGGCAAATTATTTTACGTCTTATACCAACTGCTATACATACATTAGAAGATGTAAAGTATACTATAGAAGCCTTTAGCGCTATTAAAGATAAACTAACCAGTGGCGAGTATGCTAAAGGTGGTTTTGCGAAAGTACAGTAGTGTTTTTTGTGAAAGCAAATTAAGTTTATATCTTAGTTATAGATTTTAATGGGTAGACCTATTACCTAAAACACATGAGCATTAATAAAGTAATAAATTCGCTCTGTACTATTATTTTTATAGCAATAATTCTGTTTTCAAATAAAGTAGCTGCCGGGAACAATAAAGAAGACAGCACCGCTCTTAAAAGAAAACTTATTATCTCTGTAGGAATTGGCGACCCCGCTATAATTTATATAAATAACTTTATTAATAACGGCTATAAGTTTAATGGCAATGATAAAGTTGTGCCGCAAACAAACCCACTTTATGCTAAAGTGGAATACAGGTTTTTTCATCATCTTGGTATTGGAATAAATGTGAGTTACGACGATTATGAAGCGCAACAAACAACCCCCTCAAGTACAACTTATACAAGTGTATACAAAACGCACACTTTGGTTGGAGACATTAGATTAAACAAGCATTTTCATTTTATAAAGAAAAGGCTTGATTTTTATATTGGTGCAGGGTTGGGATACGAAATACAATCTATTACCAATATAATTGTGACCAAAAGCCTACCTAAATTTAATGGTAATTCTATAGGGTTTGAACTAACCATTGGAGGAAGATTTTACATTACTAAAAGAGTTGGAATTTATATAGAAGGTGGTATAGCCAGATCTATATTACAAGGGGGGCTTGCCGTTAGGATTTAGGATTATATATATTTATAACCGGTTATTTTATTCCTATAATTTAAAATAGGTTTTTCGAAAAAAGTATAGATAAGCCAAGAAATTAAGTAGGTCATCGCAATTGATGCCGGAAGATTTATTTTTAAATCGTAAACAAAGGAGTGTGTTAAGTATATACTGTAGGTTAAAATACTTGTTGTACTTATAAACCAGAAAACACCCTTTAATAGCAAATTTTTATCGGGATTAATTTTTATGGTTGACATAAATGGCACCATAAGAGATATGGTAAATGGTAAAATAAAGAAACCAAGAGTTCTGATAAATAAATTACTATCGATAGAATTAACAGGGTAAGATAAACTCCAAAAACAAAACAGGTATGTTATAAATAAAACAAAACCTAATGCAAAATATTTTTTAGAACACATTACCTCAAACACTTTCCATTTTTTGTGATTTACAAAAGATAAAATAACACCAATAAATAGCGAATCAAACCTAAAGGGGAAATTACTATTAACCCCTGAATAAGGCACATTACCATGAACTACATATATAAGCCTTATAATATTTACAAAAACAATAAAAAGAATCATTGACATGAAAACTTTTTTATCTGTTTTTAAAACCCGCGTTGCTAATAAAAGAAATACAGGGGTAAATAAATAAAACCACTCTTCAATAACCAAACTCCACGAAACGTTACAAAAGGATATACCATAAAAGTTGTTTTGAAGAAAAAAAACATAATATAAAATATTCCAGCCAATGGAATGGTTGATAAAAATAAACGTAAATAAAAGCACGGCATAATATAACGGCAATATTCTAAACCACCTTCTAATCCAAAAAGACTTTAATGTTTGTGCGAAAGAATTTCCTTTATCAATATCACGAAAAATAATGCCACCAATTAAAAACCCGCTTAACACAAAAAATATTTCAACCCCAATCCCCCCAATTTTTAATTGAACAAGCCCCGGAATACCTATACCACCATGCTGCAGGATAACGAGCCAAATAGAAAAAGCCCTCATTATATCTAATCCAAAATTTCTACTCACGTATAATAAATATGCTTATATGGGCAACTAAAGTACAAAAACCAAGAGAACAATTAATTATATAATTATTCTTCAGGCTCTCTTTCCTTATTGCTTGGTCCGCGCATGTGAATAATTAAACCGTTTAAAAAATTGCGCAACACCTGGTCGCCACACTCTTTATAATTAGGGTGATCTTCTTTTTGATACAATGCGTTTAACTCGCTTTTTGTCATGTTAAAATCAGCCAGTTTAAGAATTTTAATTACATCATCATCTCTTAGCTTAAGCGCCACGCGAAGCTTTTTAAGTATATCGTTGTTTGTCATTTTCTATATTTAAGTTTATAACCAACCACCCATTTCGGTTTTTACTGTTTTCCTTCTGCCCCTGCAGTCTTTGGGTTTACGTGCCCTGCAAGCAATAGAAGACAAAACAATGCTTACCAAAAGTAAACCACAAATAAAATAATGGATTGGCTTTTTCATTAAGGGTAAATGTTGGCGGCTATTTCATTGTTTTTTTGCTCTTGAATGGAAAGGACTATATCTGCATTTGCTCCACAATAAGCCTTTAAAGCATTACACACATTTAGTAATTGTTTGTTATTTAAAACAGGTTGCGCTTTAGTTTCGTTGGCACACCACTTAGTAACGGAAAGTTGGGTATAAATATTGTCTGTATTGTTTGTGGTAAAATATTGGATATATAACGGGAGTCTGTTTTTTTCATTTTGTTTAATGTAAATAAATTGCTCACAGGTGTTGCTTTGCATTAAATCAATTTTGTTTTCAGGAAACAAATCTTGTTTTACTAATCCACCAAAAACAATTAATAATAATATAAGTGCACTATATAAATTAAAGGAAATTGCATATATTTTTTGTTCAGCAGTTTTGCCTGCAAATAAAAAGTAAAGTAAAAAAATCATGCAAACATTCCAAATTAAAACCCCGGCATTTGCATAGGGTGTTTCGGCTAACAGCAAACAAAAAGAGAATAAGTGTAAGCAAACGCCAATAACAATTGCTGCCATTTTTATACGATTAACGAAAAGACCCACCACCACAAACAATTCTATAAACGGAACCACATATCGTATCCCTAAAATATATTTGTGTTGTTCTGGGGTGCAAATTTTTTCCAAGGGCGCGATGAATTGTAACCAAACATTTCCATTAACACTTGTTTGCAAAAACTGAATGGCAGATAAAACATAGATTAGGCAAATTAAAAGTTTAATAGCCGTAAAAACGGAACTATATCTGCGTGGATTATCTATGCGCCAGTTATGCCCGCACAAAAGAAGAAAAATACCGATATAAAAAAACAACCAATACTGCCCTTTTGCAGTATCTGTAAACACAGCAAATAAAAAACAAAGTGTAGAAAGAAAAATAAAAAACTTTGGCGAACGGTATAAAAGTACGCCGATTAAAGAGATGGATAAAACACTAAGTAAAACATAATCTACTTTTTGATTAAAAGAAAAATCATATAATGCCATTTTGGGATAATAACCCGCCGGAAGCCACCAATTTAAAGTAAAGCAAACACTTGTTATAAGTGATAGAGCTAAAATTGTTTTAACAATTCGCAATCGTTGAGAGATGTTTAAAGTTGGGTTTATGAGTTGTTGTATCATTTTAGTTTTCCTATTCTATAAAAATATTTTTTGTAATAAGATTCGTTTAAATCGCTAATAATTACACCTCGTTTGGTAGAGGCATGAACAAACTTATTATCGCCAACATAAACCCCAACGTGCGAAACTTTATCGCCGTTTATTTTAAAAAACACCAAATCACCCTCTTGTATATCGGTTGCTTTTACGTAAATGGTTTCTTGTTCGATAGAATTTGCGGAGCCTGTGATGGTTTTTTTATACACATCTGCATATAGTTTTGCAGCAAAATGCGAGCAATCTATTCCGTGTTTATCTGCGCCACCATATTTGTAAACCGTACCGTACCATTCGCTAATAAAATTTACTAAGGTTTTATCCGATATGTTTTTTGTTTCTGTTTTTATTTCTTCCGCAGAAATCTTTGTAGCCACTTCATCAGCATGCTTTTCAGCTACTTCTGTATTTTGGTTTTTAGGGTAATTTGTGGTAGCGGCTTTTTTGGACTTACAAGAAGCCATAAAAATTAAAAGAATAAGACAAAAGAATTGTAACCGCAAAAAGCGCATAGTCAAAAATATAGTATGTGGGTGTTTGTTTGAGACAAACAAAAAGCATTTATCTACAAAGCTTTGTTAATTGTATTGAATGCTTATTTTTTTGAACGCATCACTATTATCGCCATCTATAGTGGCAGGAGCCCATTTTTTGACAGATTTAATTAAATCAATAACATCTTGCGAGCAGACGTCGCAACCCTCTATTGGTTTTAAAATTTTAATCTTCTCTGCTTTTCCGGTTTTAGTAATTAAAAATTCAACCTCAATTATTCCTGAATTAGTGGGAGAGGATATTTTTAAGTGTTGTTTTGCATAAGTCGCAAACGCGGCATCTCCATCTATGAAAGCGGACTCCCATAACTTTTAGCTGTTGATTTTTTATCCGGACTATTTGCCTGATATAATCCGGCAGTTTTATTTTTTTGTACCGCAACCCTTTCGTCGTTTTTGGATTGATAAGAAGAATTTTCGGTTGCTTTAGCTCCTTGGGTACTAGAAAAAGTCGCTTGCGCAGACTGTTGAGCGGGAGCTGTGTTACCGGTAGCGACGATGGATTTTTCTTTTGACTTATCATTATCCTTTTCACGGTCACTTAACACACTATTGTTATTGCTGGTTGTTTCGGTTGTTGCTACACCCTGTTGCTGTTCTTGACTAACCGGTGATGCGGCCGCCTTGCTTTCTTCATAGTGATTTGCTTTTTCTGCAACAACAAGCTTTGTATCTGCTTCATTATAAGCGTCTTTTGCCATTTGTTTTGCAGCTTGCTCTTTTCCGTTACTCTCTAACAAAGTATTTTCTATACTACCTGGCGGTGGCCCCGTTTGAAAGTTAAGTATAGCTACATCTTTTTTATCGGAAGGTTTCTTTTTATCTAAAGCCTCGGGCTCTTTTGCTTCGTAAGTGGTTTGTGTCTCGGATTGTGTTATAGGTGTTGTATTTGATAAGGTAGATTCTTCGGGTTTTTTTAAATTCTCTGCGGAAGCGATTGGCTTTTCGTTTTTTGTAATATCAGGGGCAACCTTGTTTTTAAAAAACAAAACAGAACCAATTATTAAAACCAAAGATGCTGCTGCGCTAAAATAATAAATTGTTTTTTTTCTCTTATCCTTTACAACAATAGAATCAATTTCGGCATCTAAATCATTTAATAACACATCTGGTTTATCTAATAATTTCAAACCCTCTAAAGCCTCGCGTTCAAACTCATCCATATCAGCGGACACGTTTTTTCCTTCCTTAATAAGTTTAAGGAGCTCTTCTTTGCTGTATATGTTATGCTTGTCCTTTTGCATGGTTTTCTTCCAACCGTAATTTTAAATTTCTTTTTCCATTTTGTATATAACTCTTCACCTTGTTTAAATCATAATTTGTCAGCTCAACTATTTGCGTGTAGCTTTTATCTTTTAAGTAAAAAAGCTCAATGCAAATACGCTGCCCCTCATCTAAATCTGCCAAAGCCTTTTCAAGCAAAGCATATTCCTGCTCACGCTTATTAGCTTGTAGATGCGTTTCTTCAGTGTTTTCCATAAAAACCTTAAAATCTTTCTCATATTCAAGCGCACGCTTTAAGTTGCTTTGTGCCGAACGAAGCTGCATCAAACAAAAATTCTTACTATAAGTAAAAAGCCAGCTTTTAAAATACTCAACCTTGTGTTTTTTAAGATCGTCGAATAATTTGGTAAAAATGTTAACACTAGTATCGTAGGCCTGATCTTGGTCTTTAAAGTACTTCATACACAAACCAAACACCAAATGCGAGTAACGCTTATATAAAACCCCCACAAAAACCTTATTACCCGTTTGCCTATATTTATCAAGCAATTCGGTGTCGGTTAATTGGCTATGGGTTAAGGCTTCCAAAATATTTCATTAAAAGTAAAAATTATTTATGGAATTAGCTTTATGTGTGCATCTCAATAGAAACAATTAAAAATAACGCCCTATGAAAACGCAATTAATTTTATCTGCCATGGTTTGTTTGTTCTTAAACGCAAGAGCCAGCGAAACCGAAAAAACCGTTAAAACAAAACCCGAAAAAGTTATTGTATATAAAAACGGAGCGCAAATATTCAGGCAAACACAAACCACTTTGGTTGCCGGAGAAAACAAAATAACGTTTGATTGGCTTGAAGAAGGAATAAGCGCCAACAGTATACAGGTTGGGGGTAACGGCAGTTTTATTATTACCGAAAGCGAGTACATTGATAAAATGCCCGATTTGGATAAATTGAAAAATACAGCCGATTTTAAATATGTAAAACTGATAAAACAAATAAAAGATTCTTTAGCCTTGATTGATTATAAAACAGAAGAAATTAATTATCATAAAGAGATTTTAAATACGGAAAAGGGAGTGTTGCTTAACTATCGCCTATTTAAAGGCGAAGCAAAAAAAGACTCTTTATCTTTTTTAAAAGACGGCTTAAATTATTTGCAGGAAAAGCTAACAGCTATTTATAACGACTTGCATTTACTTAAAAAAGAAGGCGATCAACTTGTACTTATAAAACAAAACCTGCAAAACAGGTTAAATGGCGTAAATGCCGATTTAGGAGAGCAAGATATTTCTTCTATTTATAAAACAAACCATCAAATTACGGTAAGCGTAATTTCAGATATAACTACACAAGTAAGCATCAACGTAAATTATTTTGTGAACACTGCAGGCTGGGAACCCACGTATGATTTACGCACCGAAGGCGTTGAATCGCAAGTAAAACTAACCTACAAAGGTGTTATATACCAACACACAAATACAGATTGGAGTAATGTAAAATTGATTCTTTCTACCGGGACACCACAATGTAATTTAAGTGCGCCAGAATTATATAGTTGGTATTTGGATGTTATAAAACCAGTTCATCAATATGATTATGATAAATCAAAGAAATCATATTTAGCCGCTCCATCACAAGCTTTTGCAAGCGGGGCATCAACAACGACTAAAAATGATGAATATAGAGAAGAACAGGAACAGGCAAAAGAAGCTTACGAGTATGTTACCACAAACGACCAACAAGTACAAGCAACGTTTGAAATTAAATTACCCTATACTATTGCGTCGGATAACAAAAAACACACCGTGTCGGTTTTACAAAAAGATTTAGATACCAAATACATTTATAAAACCGTCCCTAAAGTAGATGTTACAGCTTATTTATTAGCTTGTGTAACAGGTTGGGAGGACCTGAATTTATTACCCGGCAAAGCGAGTATTTTTTATGCAGGAACCTATGTTGGACAAACCTATATAAACCCGGCTACCACAAATGATACCCTGAATTTAACCTTGGGCAAAGACGATAACGTGGTTGTAAAACGCGTAAAACAAAAAGACAAAAGCAAAGAGAAATTATTAAACGACGACAAGGTTTACTCGTTTGCTTATGAAATAACGATGAAAAACGGCAACACAAAAAACATAGAAATAGAAGTTAAAGATCAGTTACCCATTACACACGGAAAAGATGTTGTTATAACAAAAGATAATATTGCCAATGCAAGCTATGAAGAATCGACCGGAATTTTAACCTGGCGACAAACCATTAAAGCAAAAGATACTAAGCATATAAACTTTGCTTATACCATAAAAGCCCCGAAAGATTTACCCATAGCAGTTAGATAATAAAACAAAGCCTTACAGAAATGTGGGGCTTTTTATCTTAAATAAAAATAAGTAAACAGGGTGATAATTAAAATACCGATTACATCTAATAGTAAGCCAACCTTAAGCATATCCCGTATAACTATTTTATTTGTACCAAATACAATGGTGTTTGCTGCTGTGGCTACAGGGAGCATAAAACCTAGGGATGCTGCAAAAGTAGCTGGCATCATTAATAAAAGCGGATGCACATGGATTTCTTTTTGCAATGAAATCATAATAGGAATGCAAAGCTGTATACTGGCAATGTTACTGGCAAATTCGCTTATAATAGTTACAATTACACAAATGCCACCAATTAATAACACAGTAGGTATATTTTTCATAAACACTAATCTAAAGGCCAACCAATCGCTTAAACCCGATTGCTCAAAACCATAGGCCAAAGCAAAACCACTTCCAAAAAGTAAAATAATATCATAGCGAATTTTTTTTGCATCTTCCCAAACAAGCAAAGCTTCGCCTCTGTTTATTTTAGATGGAATTAAAAACAAAAGCAAAGCAGCCGCTATAGCTACACTTCCATCGTCCAATGCTTTGGTATTAGGAAAAATATTTTTCCAGCCTTTAAAGGTAAAAGAATCGAAAATCAAATCTTCTCTACTAAACCAAAGTAAAACGCAAGCGCCGAACACGGTAAAAATTACTTTTTGCTCGTAGCTAATTTTCCCTAATGATTGATAAGCTTTTTGGAAAAAGTTTTTTTCTAAATCTTTACAGCTTACTTCTTTTAAAAAGTATTTGCTAAGTACAAAATAGGTTGCCATTAAAAAAACAAACGATAAAGGGTATCCGATAGCAGCCCATTTTAAAAAATTTAAATCATGTAAATCGGGAAAGTTCTTTAAATATTCTTTAAAGAAAAACATATTTGGCGGTGTTCCCACGGGTGTTGCCATTCCGCCAATGGTGGCGCTGTAGGCAAGGGCAAGCAACATGGCGGCCGCAAATTTTTGCTGATTTTTGGAAATGTGTTTTTCCATTTCGGTTATCAAAGCCAACACAGCACCAAATAACATCATGGTGGTTGCTGTGTTAGAAATCCAATTAGAAATTAAATAAGTAGAAAGCATGATACCAAACAAAACACTCTTTGGGTTATGCCCTACTATGGATAGTATTTTTAAAGCAACACGCCTGTGCAAATCGTATTTTTCGATAGCAAAAGCAATCATAAATCCGCCTAGAAATAAAAAGATAATGCTATCAGAATATTGTTGCGCTACAATTTTTGCTTCGCCAATTCCTAATAAGGGAATAAACAAAAAGGGGATTAATGCAGTAACCGCCAAATGCACAGCCTCGGTAAACCACCAAATAGACATCCACAATGTGATGCCCGCCATATAGGATATATGTGGGTTTTTATCATCTAGTGAAATAAAAAACACAAATAAAATACAGGTAAGCGGCCCGGCAAGCAGGGCAATTATTTTAGAATTACTAAGTGAACTCAATTTTGTATTTTTGGTACATAACAAATATATCAAATTATGTTTCGCATCATAACCCTGTTTACAGTCACCTTTTCGTTATTTACTTTTAAAGTAAACGCACAAGAAAAAAAGCAAAAAATAAATTATGAAAAAGAAGGCTATGTTAAAGCCGAGGTTATTCATTATAAAGTGGAGGGATGTGGTTATTTAATTGAGCTTGCGGATAAAACAAAAATAGCCCCTGATAAACTGGCAAATGAGTTTAAAAATGATAAAGAAAAAATTTGGGTTAAATATTCGGTAGCAAAAAAGCAACCGATGTCAACTTGTATGGCGGGAAAACTTGCTGAGATAGTCGATATAAAAAAGAGGAAGTAATTATCGTACTACCGATACAATGCCTTTATATTGATGAGGCTTACCAAAAACATCATATAAATCTACTTTCCAAACATAGGTATCTTCTTGTACTATATGATCATTTTTAGTGCCATCCCATCCTTGATATGGGTCTGTTGTATGGTGAAACATAACACCCCACCTATCAAATATCCATAAATTATAACGGCCATCATCCCAACCGGTCCCTTCGGGTAAAAAATGTTCGTTTTTACCATCGCCATTTGGTGTTACACAATTAGGTGCGTAGAAAGTAAAAACAGGATCTATAATTATTTCTTTCGTAATAGAATCTATGCAACCCTGAATGTTTACAACGACTAAAGTTACCGAATAAGTCCCCTCAGGATAAAACGTATATGAAGCGTTTTGTGTATTTGTACTATAGTTTTGACCAATAAAATCCCACGTATTAGTAGTAATTACACCGGTAGATAAATTTGTAAAATTAATGGTGTTATCATAAACATCTGTTTCAAATGTCGATGCGGTAAAATCTGCGTGTGGTTGCGAATACACATTTATTGTATCAACAAACCCAGAAGAATCACGGCACCCATTTGTAGAGACCCCATGCAAAGTAGGGTGATATATACCAGAGGCAGTATATGTATGTGTAGTGCCGTTTGGTGCTGAACTGGTATACCCATCACCAAAATTCCAAGACCAACTATTGGCAACAATATTATTTACACCAACCGGAGAGAAACTTGCTGTTAGTGGAGCACAACCAGCTAAAGGAGTAGCGCTATATGTTATCACAGGAATGGGGCGGGTAACAACAATTCCTGTAGTTGTTGCGGTAGTAACCGTACAGCCGTCTGATAATACAGCCGTATAGGTGGTGGTGGTGTTTTGAACCGTCGGAGTTACTGTTAGTGTATCTCCCATATCGCCCGAAGGAAGCCAAGTTACGCTGTAATAATTAGCACCTAATCCTCCGGTTTCAGTTAACGCAACTAATTGAGCCGGTTGCCCAGGACAAACCGTATCGTTTGTACTCACTGTAATATTTAATGGAGCCAACACATTTACTATTGCCGTATCAGAAGGACCCGGACAACCTTTAGAATCTTGCACAGATACAGTATAAATATTGATTCCGGACGGAGGACTAACATTTATATTAGTACCATTGTTTCCTCCGGGTGTCCAAGTATATGTATATACACCTGCGTTTCCACCTATGGCCAACGCAGAAATAACCGCTGTTTGTCCATTACAAATAGCTTGTCCCGACGCAGTAATAGTAATGGGCGGTGGCTCTATTATTGTTGCAACCGCTACAGCAGGACAACCTACCGCATCAACTGCTAATATGGTATAGGTGGTTCCTCCCACATTTGCCGATAAATTACCGGCTGTTGCATTAGCTCCGCCGCTTGGCATCCAAGTATATGATATAGCGCCCGTGCCCCCACCGGGAGTTACTGAAATTATGCCATCGCTTCCTCCATTACAAGTAACATTTGTAGTTGTAGGAATAGACAATGTTAATGCAGGTGTTCCGGAAACAGAATACGTTGCTGTTTGAGAACAATTGTGACTGTCATTTACAGTAATAGTATATATAATGTTTCCTGTAAGATTATTTGCCGTTGTATTATTCCCCCCTGTTGGAGTCCAAGTATATGTATAGTTTGGAGTTCCTCCTCCGGCAGTACAATTTGTGCTTCCGTTGGCATTTCCACAAGTAGCTGGTGTTCCGGTAGCAGTAACGGTTAGTGGCGTGGGTTGATTTATTGTTACTGCAATTGTTGCTGTGCATGTAACAATATCAGTAACATTAACCGTATAACTTCCTTGCGATAAGTTATTTATTATTGAATCAATTCCACCGCCAGTTGACCAGGTATAAGTAAATGGTCCTGTGCCAGTTCCTGCATTTATACTAACTGTAGCGCTTCCATCAGACAAGCCATTACAAGAAACATCTGTTGATGTTATGCTTAAAACGGGCGAAGGAAGATTACCAACAGTTACTGTATTGGTAGTAAAACAACCCAAAGAATCTGCTACCGAAACAATATAAACTCCTGGGGCACAATTAGGTATAGTAGCGGTTGTTGCCCCGCCGGGTGTCCACGAGTAAGTATATCCTGTTTGTGCTGGAAACCCGCCTGTAGCAGCAGCAGTAGTTGTTCCGTTATTATTTCCGCAACTTGCAGGGGTACTTGTTACAGTTACAACTACAGCTGATTGTTGAGATACTGTAACCTGTGCAGAGTAGGTACAAGCATTTGCATCTACACCATTAATCGTATAAGTTCCTAAACCCAAACCAGTAGCGTTTGCCGTGTTACCACCTATTGGACTCCAAGTATATGTATATGGTGATACACCACCTGAAACAACGATGCTTGCAGACCCATTTGAATTTCCGCAAGTAGCGGCCGTACTAGATGTTACGGTAGTTATAGCACTTGGTTGAGCAATAGTAATTACATTAGTAACTGCACAAGGGCTTGCATCTGTTACAACAATTGTATATGTGCCTTGTGGTAAATTATTTGCCGTAGCACCTGTACCACCAATTGGGGACCACGAATAAGTAATTGGAGTGGCACCACCCACAACATTGGCTGTACCACTACCATTATTTCCTCCATTACAAGTTACGCTAGTTGATGTTACTGTAACTTGCGGCCCTGAACTATTAGCCACTTGTACTGTTTGTGTGCCGGTACAAGAGTTTCCGTCTGTAACTGTTAATGTATATAAGCCTGCCGCTAAATTGGATGCTGTTGTACCGGTTCCGCCACTTGGTGTCCACGAATAAGTATATGTTCCCGCACCGGTACCCCCGGTAACCGAAGTTGCTGTAGCTGTTCCGTTGTTAGAGTTACAGCTTGCAGCTGTGCTTGATAAGGTTATAACAATAGGGTTTGGTTGTGTTATGGTTACGGTTGTTTGCGTTGGACAAGCATCAGGGTCAGTTACAGAAACCGTATAGGTTCCGGCATTTAAACCGGTTGCTGTTGCCGTGTTAGCTCCATTAGACCAAGAATAAGTAGGTGCTGTTCCTCCTGTTGCTAAAGCAGTAGCAGACCCCTGTGTATTACAAGCGGCATTAGAAAAGGAGGTAATAGAAACACCCATAACATGTACCACTTTAGTAGCGGTATCAGGAGGATTACACGCCCCACCCGATGCAATAACAGTAACAGTATAGGTTCCTGGCCCACTAAATGTATGAGATGGGTTTTCAGCCGCCGATGTATTAGTTGCACCGGATGCCGCATCTCCAAAATTCCAAGCCCATGTATTAGTAGGACAGGCTTTTGCTCCGGAGTTAAAATTTATTGTATTTCCGCCACCGCAAGTAGTTGTTATTGTGGTGGTGTTAATTATACCATTTCCAATAGCAACGGAATCAATTGCCAAACCATCAAAATCATTACAAGTATAACCTGCCCCAAGTGTAAATCTAAACAGCACATTAGGTTGTCCCGCTAAACCTGTTAAACAATGTTGTGCGGTAACCCAATGGCCTAATCCATTACCACCCACACAATTAGTTCCGGGGCTAGTAGGGTCCCACCCGGCACCACCCGCTTGCGTATTACCACACCAGCCTGTTTTAGAGGCTACGAAACCCGTAGGCAGATTAAGAAATTTAATATTACCATAGTTATACCAATAAGCTGTGTTACAATCAGCTGGATCATTAAGTGCTCCCACATCCTGCCAAGTAGTTCCATTGTCTATTGATGATTGAAGATTTCCCCCATCAAATTTATATTCAAGATCATAAAACAATTTGAATTGAATATGTGGATATTGAAGATTGGTAAAATTATAACACGGGCTTAGTATATATGATTCCTGATTAAATTTATAAAAAGAACCGGTTAACCCTCCTGCACACCAACATTTAGTTCCACTACCTGCGCTTTGTATAACATATGTGTGGTTTGGTAATCCCCACGTCCAATCACAGGTTCCTGCCACAGAACTAGTTGGTGCTGTAATAGCAGTCCAAACAGGTGCACCTTCAAAATCTTCTACATGAGGAAAAGCACTAATACAGGGTTGAGCTTTTGCTGTTGGATGGATGGCAACAAACAAAAACAAAAACAGCCATGCAAATAAACCGGAAAGGGGGTAAGTCGTAAAAGTGTTTTTTTTATGTAAACCCATTTTCATTTTCAAAACTGTGTGCACAATGTTTTTATGAAAGTGGTTAAGGATAGAATTCCCTTAGGGTGTTCACTTCAGTTTTAAGCAAAAATATCTTGTTATACTTTAATATGCGCCTAGTTCAAGATTATCTTATTGTAAACTTTTTTCAGCAAAACAATAATAAAACTTTTTTCTGTTCGAATTCTGAAGATTTTTGTTAAAAAACGACTTAACCAACAAAAAATCACTTATTTAGGGTCGATATTTTTCAAAAACAATGTTACCCGACCCAAAATTGCTCTTACAATTAGTGGAGATGAAAATGCCTTTTGGTAAATTTAAAGGAATGCTTTTGTGCGATTTGCCTGTATCGTATTTAGAGTGGTTTAACCGAAAGGGTTTTCCCGAAGGTAGGTTGGGTGTACTTTTACAAACCATGCTAGAAATTAAAATGAATGGTTTAGATGATTTGCTAAAACCCTTAAAGAAAAAATAAATTACATTTGATTACTTACCTGCAAATTATAAAATGAAAGAATACAAAAATTATTATATCATAACCGGCCCGGTTGATGAGGTTTATATTGCGTTAACAAACCCGTTTACTATTGGTTTGTGGACGGGTGAAGAAGACGCAATAATGAGCACAGAAGAAGGCAGCGAGTTTTCTATAATGGGTGATAGTATAGTGGGTAAAAATTTAGAGTTTATCAAGAATAAAAAAATAGTACAACAATGGTATTTTGGCGAGGATGAAGAAACTCCATCTATCGTTACATTAAAATTGCACAATCACAAAGAAGGCACCTCGGTAGAATTACACCACAGCAATATACCTGATGAGGCATACAGAGATATTGTTGATGGCTGGAATACTATTTACTTTAAAGGATTAAGAGATTTTTTTTAATCGGTGCAAACAATTAAAAAATCGGTAGCTATAATTGGCAGCGGTCCAGCCGCATTAATGTTGGCCGCTACATTAAATGAAAATATTTTTGATGTAACTGTTTATGAAAAAAATTATGCCCCTGCCCGTAAATTTTTAGTGGCAGGTGATGGCGGTTTTAATTTAACCCATTCAGAAAACATAGAACAATTTATAACACGTTATACCCCACAATCATTTTTAGAAAAAAGTCTTCGCTCGTTTACAAATGAAGATTTGTGTAGTTGGTTAAAACAAATAGAGATTGAAACATACACGGGTACAAGCAAAAGAATTTTCCCTATAAAAGGAATAAAGCCAATTGGTGTTTTGAGTGCAATATTAAATGAATTAAAGAACAAAAATGTTCAATTAAAAACCAAGCACAAATGGAATGGTTGGAACAACAAAAAAGAACTTATTATAGAGCACAACGCAGAAGAATTTTTTGTAAAGGCTGAGATTGTAGTTTTTGCCTTAGGCGGAGCAAGTTGGGCTAAAACAGGATCTGATGGAAGTTGGAAAAAATTATTTGCAGATAAGGGTGTTGAAATAATTCCTTTTCAGGCATCTAATTGTGCGTATCAAATTAAATGGGAAGATAAACTCTTAAAACAAGCCGAAGGCAAAAGCTTAAAAAACATTTCGATTACTTGTAACGACACAGAAAGAAAGGGAGAGGTTGTTATAACTAAATTTGGTATAGAAGGGGGGGCAATATATGGATTAAGCCCACAGATACGAGAACAATTAAATAAAAACAAAACGGCAACTATTTTTCTTGATTTAAAGCCAAGTTTATCGGTTGATGTAATTAAAAACAAACTTATTCTCAAAAAAGATAAAACACTCACTACAACTTTAAAAGAAGAACTAAACCTAAGCTCAATACAAGTTACTTTATTAAAAAGTATTATAGATAAAGAAGAATTTCTTGATACAAATATTCTTGCTGAAAGAATAAAAAAACTACGATTGCAAATAAACTCCATAGCACCCATAGACGAAGCTATTTCTACGGTAGGCGGTATTTCGTTACAAGAGGTTGATGATTGCTTTCAATTAAAAAAACTACCCCATCACTATACGATTGGCGAAATGTTAAACTGGGACGCTCCCACCGGGGGCTATTTATTGCAGGCTTGTTTTAGCATGGGGGCTTTTTTAGGCAAACAACTTAATTCAAGCATCAAATAAGTTATAATTATTTAACACATATAAAATAGTTAGCATTGCTAACTATTTATTTTATTGGCTAAGTTTGTGCTCTGTTTAAGATGAGCAAAGACGAAAAAAAACTATACAAAAACATGCCGCTGGGTAAGCTTTGTTCTATGGTTACCAAACCATACTTTGGCGCACTTACACTTAAAACAGAGCATTTAAAAATTGAAAAAAACTTTTCTGTTCTTATTTTATTAGAAGAAAACAAAAACTGCACGCAGAAATATATATCCTGTGCACTACAAATAGATAAAGTATCGGTAGTAAAAATAATAGATGGGTTTACCAAAAAAGGATTGGTTAAACGGGTTCAAAACCCAAAAGATAAGCGAGAGTATTTTGTGGAGCTTACACCCAAGGCACACAACATCTTACCTAAAGTGCACAAAACAATAAAGGAGTTAAACGATATAGCATTTAAAGGATTTAGCTCAAAAGAAAGAGACGATTTTAGTAAAGCTATTGTTAAGGTTTATCATAATATAGAGCACTTCCCTTCTTCGCACGTTATAGTTTATAAAACAAAAAAGAAAATTAGTAAAAGTATATGAAGGCAAAAACACTTATAACCATTAGCTCAATTGTAGTTGCATTAGTGCTGATAAAGATATTTTTTCTGTCACCCAAACAAGCTAAAGCAGCTGGACCACAAGCGGGTAAGGGCCCCATTGTTACTATAAAAGCAGTTGTTGTAAAAAACGGTAACGTTGAAAATAAATTAGTTTTATCGGGCACTATACTGGCAAACGAAGAAGCTATTTTAAAACCCGAAGTATCTGGTAAAATAATTTCTATGCAAATTAAAGAGGGGGGCGAAGTTGAAAAAGGGCAGTTGTTGGTAAAGCTTGATGATGATGAATTGCGGGCTACTTTGGCAAAACAACAGTCTATCCAAAAAATTAACGAAGAAAAGGAGCGTGATTTAAAAGCTTTACTTGCTATAAAGGGGGTTAGTCAAGAAGAATATGATTTAGCACTATCTGTAGTTCAGCAGGCTAAAGCCGATATTGATTTAACGCAAGCACAAATTGCAAAGACTGAAATACGCGCGCCTTTTAACGGGGTTATAGGTTTAAAAAATGTAAGCGAAGGAAATAATGTAAGTCCATCCGATATTATTGCGTCGGTACAACAACTTAATCCTATTAAAATAGATTTTAGCGTTCCCGAAAAATATACAGCAGTTGTTCATTTAAACGATACGGTACTGATAACTATTCAGGGTACGGGGCGAAAGTATGTTGGCAAAGTTTATGCCATAGACCCTAAAATAGATGCGGCCACACGGTCATTAAAAATACGTGCTATTTGTGAAAATAGTAAGCGCGAAATTTTCCCCGGATCATATGCTCAAGTTACGCTGATTTTAAAATCAGATAAATCAGTCATCATGCCAACTATGGCTGTAATTCCGGATTTGCATGGGCAAAAAACATTTGTTGTGCGGAATGGAAAAGCGGTTTCTGTACTTATTGAAACGGGTGTTCGTAATGATACATCAGTTGAGGTTTTAAAAGGACTTAAGCAAGGTGATACTGTTGCAACCGAAGGCATTATGTCTCTGAAACCAAATGTGCAAGTAAAAATACAAGGAAAGATAAAACAATAATTAGGAAGAATGAATATTTCATCCACAAGTATAAACAGACCCGTTCTTGCCATTGTAATGAGCCTTATCATCCTATTGTTTGGAGTGATAGGTTACAAGTTTCTCGGTGTACGTGAGTTTCCGGCAATTGACCCACCCATTATTACAGTTAGAACTAGTTATACTGGAGCCAGTGCCGAAGTAATTGAATCACAAATAACAGAGCCTCTTGAAAATGTTATTAATGGCATAGATGGTATCCGAACTATTTCATCAACAAGCGCACAAGGGGTTAGTAGTATAACCGTTGAATTTAATTTAGGGGCTAATTTAGAAAGCGCAGCTAATGATGTGCGCGATAAAGTGTCGCAAGCAGTTCGTTTATTACCACAAGACATTGATGCATTACCTACCGTAACAAAAGCAGATGCAAATAGCGACGCTATAGTAAGTATGACCATTCAAAGTAACACCCGTTCTATTTTAGAGGTGGATGATTATGCTGAAAATGTTTTAGTAGAAGGTTTGCAAACTATACCAGGTGTTAGCACCATACAAATATGGGGGCAAAAAAAATATGCTATGCGCTTATGGATGAATCCGGAAAAATTAGCGGCATACGGGTTGACCCCTTTAGATATACAAAAAGCACTTGCCACCGAGAACCTTGAATCTCCATCGGGTAAAGTAACGGGACGCAGCAATGAATTAATTGTACAAACCGAAGGTCGTTTAAATAATGTAACTGACTTTGAAAATTTAATTTTAAAAACAAATAGCACACAAATAGTTCGCTTTAAAGACATTGGTCGTGTGGAATTAGGCCCCGAAAGCTATGAAACAGGGTTAAAAATTGGTGGCGTAAGCATGATTGGTTTAGGCATTGTGCCGCAACCGGGTGCCAACTATATTGATATTGCCGACGAGTTTTACAAGCGGATGGAAAAAATTAAAAGAGAAACACCTAAAGATTATAAAATTGACATTGCATTAGATAACACCAAGTTTGTACGCAAAGCACTTTCAGAAGTAGAAGAAACTTTAATCATTGCTATTATTTTGGTAGTACTAATTATCTATTTATTTTTCCGCGATTGGGTTATAGCTTTTCGACCGCTTATTGATTTACCTGTTTCGTTAATCGGAGCTTTCTTTATTATGTACATTATGGGCTATTCTATTAATGTGCTAACACTTTTAGCAATTGTATTGGCTACAGGTTTGGTGGTGGATGACGGTATAGTTGTAACCGAAAACATATACAAAAAAATTGAAGATGGCATGGATCCCGAAGAAGCTGCACACAAAGGATCTAAAGAAATTTTCTTTGCCGTTGTATCTACTTCAATAACATTGGTTGCGGTGTTTTTACCGGTAATATTTTTGCAAGGTTTTGTGGGACAATTATTCAGAGAGTTTGGTGTGGTTATAGCGGGTGCGGTACTTATATCTGCTTTTGTATCACTAACACTTACACCAATGCTTAACGCAAAACTGGTAAGTAAAACACATAAAAAAAGTAAATTTTATGAAATGACCGAGCCTTTCTTTCAGAGAATGGAAGATGGGTATTTTCAAGCGGTAGGAAATTTTTTAAACAGGCGCAAAATAGCAGGATTCATAATAGCAGCATCTATTGGTTTGATTGTTCTTATTATGAGGGTTATTCCATCTGAGTTAGCTCCGCTCGATGATAGAAGTTGGTTACGCATTACTACCACTGCACCTGAAGGAACGTCATTTGAATACATGGATAAGTTTATGGATAAACTTGCAAAAACGTTAGAAGATAGTATTAAGGATCAGCGTATGGTTTTATCTGTTACCTCGCCCGGGTTTGTTGGTGCGGGTTCGGTTAACTCAGGTTCTATACGCTTAATGATGAAAGATACCGCAAGTCAACGTACAAGGTCGCAACAAGAGTGGGCAGATTATGCAAGTAAAATAACCAAAAACATGCCCGAAGGAAAAGTATTTGTATCACAAGAGCAAACTATTTCGGCTAGCGGTGGTCCGCGAGGGGGGCTTCCTGTGCAGTTTGTAATTCAGGCATCTAATTTTGAAAAATTAAAAAATGTTATCCCTAAATTTTTAGACGAGGCAAATAAAAGCCCTGTGTTTCAAGGGGTTGATTGTAATTTAAAATTTAATAAACCGGAGTTAGACATTTCTATTTTGAGAGATAAAGCAAAATCGTTGGGTGTTTCGGTTCAAGACATAGCTCAAACTTTACAGTTAGCTTTAAGCGGAAATCGTTTCAGCTACTTTGTAATGAACGATAAACAGTATCAGGTAATGGGACAACTTGAAATGCCTTATCGCGATGACCCTTCTGATGTTACTTCTTTGTATGTTCGTAACGCAACAGGTGATTTAATACAGTTAGATAATTTAGTGAAAGTTGAAGAATTAAGTAACCCTCCTCAACTATATAAATACAATCGTTATGAGGCCGCAACAATTTCTGCGGGGCTTGCACCAGGAAAAACAATTGCAGATGGAATTAATGAAATGCGTAGGATTGCAAAAAATCAATTAGACCCAACTTTTAGTACTGCACTTACAGGCCCTTCTCGTGACTTTGAAGAAAGCGGCTCTAATATTTTATTTGCATTTGGTTTGGCGCTACTTTTAATTTATTTAATTCTTGCAGCGCAGTTCGAGAGTTTTGTTGACCCTTTTATTGTAATGCTTACTGTACCATTGGCCTTAGCTGGAGCACTCTTATCACTTTGGTATTTTAATCAAACATTAAATATTTTTTCGGAGATAGGAATTATTATGTTGATAGGACTTGTTACTAAAAATGGAATTCTAATAGTTGAATTTGCCAATCAGTTAAAAGAACAAGGTTTACCAACCCGCGAGGCTATACAAAAAGCAGCGGCCGCGCGTTTACGCCCTATTTTAATGACGAGCCTTGCAACGGCGTTAGGTGCTTTACCAATTGCTATGTCTTTAGGTGCTGCTGCCAAAAGCCGCATGGGTATGGGGATAGTGGTAGTAGGTGGAATTATATTTTCGTTGGTGCTAACGTTGTTTGTTATTCCGGCTATGTACTCTTATTTATCAAGAGGGCATAAAAAGAAAGCAGCAAAAAATTATGAATTGGAAACTGTAAAGCCTACATATGAAAAAACCGTATAACCTTATTCTTATATGTATTTGTTTAATGGCTTCTTTGGCAAAAGGCCAAGAGTTATTAAAATTAGAAGACGTAATTAAACTTACTATTGAAAATAATTTTGATGTTCAAATAGCTAAAAACAATATACAGGTTGCTAAAAACAATAATAATATTGGTTTAGTGGGTGGGGGGCAGTCAACCGGGGGCACTGTATCAGGTGGCTCTACGGGGATGTTACCACAAATTTCTATCTCAGCCGGTAGCCCGCAAAGTCCTTTGGGTGTTGGACAAACTATAAGCACCTTGGGTTATTCAAACCCGGCGTTAAATGTTAACAGTCAGAAACTAACATCAACCAGTTATGCCCCGTCTATTGTAGGGACTTGGTATTTTTTTGATGGATTAAAAATGTTTGCTACTAAAAAGAAATTAAACCGTAACGAAGAATTAACCAACCTGCAATATCGCCTTACGGTTGAAACTACGCTTTTGGCAAGCCTTACAGCTTACTATCAGATGATTAGTATACAGGAATTTATCAAATCGTTAAAGTTGTCTTTATCTTTAGGTGACGATCAAAAAAAATTAGCTGATCAAAAACTTAAAGCGGGAACAGGCTCTAACGTAGATGTTTTGCAAACCCAAATTGATTACAACAATATTCAGGTACAAATTATACAACAGCAAAACTTATTAAATGACCAACGTATTATTTTAAACAATCTTTTAAAACGTTCGCCTGATGTTGAGTTTATGGTGCCAGACACTATTGTTATGCAAACTAAGCCCGAATACGAAGTAGCTTTAGATAATACAGATAAAAACAACAACTCTATTTTAATAAGCAGAAAAACTATAGAAGTAGATGAACTTGGTTTAAAAGAATACAAAGCCAATCGTATGCCTAAAATTGGTGTTACGGGAAATTACACCTATCAACGCATAACAAATGATATAGGTTTGCAACGATTAAACCAAAACTATGGTTTTAATGCGGGGTTTATTTTTTCGTGGACATTGCTAAACAACCTTACCACACATACAGCCATTAAAAATCAGCTGGTACAATTAAACACAGATAACCTGCGATTAGAGGCATCGAGATTACAGCAAAAAGCAAATTTATACCAAGCTTACTTAAGCTTTCAAAATAACTTAAACATTATTGAAATTGAAAAGCAAAGTGTAGAGCTTGCCAACCAAAATCTTAATATTGCGGCTTTGCGATTTAGACAAGGTTTATCAAATTACATAGAGTACCGTACGGTACAACAAAGCTACGAAGACGCCCAGTATCGTTTGTCGCAAGCTGCTTTCAACACCAAACTAAGTGAACTTAATTATTTGAAAGCTCAGGGCTTATTGGTTCACTAAGCATTTATTTTGATACACTAATTTGTTTCAGCATCTTTGTTTCATGGCTGGCATATACATACACATTCCTTTTTGTCGGAAGGCATGTTTGTATTGTGATTTTCATTTTTCTACAAATTTTGATAACAAGAAAAAGTTGGTAGATGCTATTTGCACCGAAATAAAAAACAGAAAAGATTATTTAGAAAACAAAACAATTAACTCAATTTATTTTGGAGGCGGAACACCGAGCTTATTAAGTCTTGAGGAACTGGAACAAATTTTATCAGCTGTTAAAGCAAATTTTGAAGTAAACGAAAAAGCTGAGGTTACTTTTGAGTTAAACCCAGAAGACGCAGAAATAAATTACCTGCGAGAAATAAAAAAGCAAGGCGTTAACCGCTTAAGTATAGGTTTACAAAGTTTTAATGAAGAGGAATTAAAATGGATGAACCGTGCGCATAATGCGCAGCAGAATTTTGATTGTATAAAAATTGCACAGCAAATTGGTTTTGATAATATATCAATAGATTTAATTTATGGCAGTAAATTTCAGACACCCGAAACTTGGCGTAAAACTTTAAACACTGCATTTGACTTAAACACCCAACACATATCCTCATACAACCTTACGGTAGAAAGCAGAACTCAGCTACAACATCTTATTAAAGAGAAAAAGGAAAAAGAAGTAGATAGCGAAATAAGCTCACAACTGTTTGATATACTTATAGAGGAAACCGAAAAAAATGGTTTTAACCAATACGAGATTTCTAATTTTTGTAAACCAAGTTTTATGGCAGAGCACAATAGTAATTATTGGAAAGGTTTATCATATTTGGGTGTGGGGCCATCAGCTCATTCATATAACGGCGTTTCACGTAGGTTTAATGTGCGTAGTAATGCACAATATATTCAAGCAACAGAAGGTGGCAAGCCGTTTTACGAAGAAGAAATTTTAACAGCGAACGATAAGTATAACGAATACATTTTAACCCGACTAAGAACTGAATGGGGTTGCGATACGCAGGAAATAAAAAGCAATTTTGGAGAAAAGTATGTCACATATTTTTTAAATCAATTAGAACCCTATAAACAAAAAAACTTTATTAGCATAAAACAAAACATTATAACTTTAAACAAGCAAGGAAAGCATTTTGCCGATGGCATAGCCTCTGATTTATTTTATACAAAGAAAGATGATAGCAACAATAACCTATAAACAAAAAACCTTTCGGGTTGATTTTTCTAAACCAATAGATATTTCTTTACCCGTATCAATAGGTGGAGTAAAAGCCTGGTATGTGAATGAACCTGTTATTGAGCCCGTGCGTATGGGAGATTGGGTGGGTGAGGTAGCACAGGGCGGCTCGGTAAATTTTAAAAATATTACGTTTAACCCACATGGGCATGGCACACATACGGAATGTGTGGGACACATTAGTAAGGAATTTTACTCAGTAAACAAAAGCCTGAAACAATTTATGTTTATCGCTGAACTTATTACTGTTTTACCTAAAGAGGTAAATGGTGATTTAATTATCACAAAAAAAATACTGGAAGATTTTCTGGACGATAAAAACCCGGAAGCATTGGTTATTCGTACGCTTTCAAATAGCGAGGCAAAAACACACAAAAACTATTCGAGTACCAACCCGACTTATATCAACGAAGAGGCAATGAAATATATTATAGAAAAAGGAGTTCAACATTTATTGTTTGATACACCAAGTGTTGATAAGGAAGTTGATGGAGGCGCATTGCTTGCCCATAAAGCTTTTTGGGAACATCCACAAAACACCAACACACATCGCACTATTACAGAATTAATTTATGTGCCAAATACAATTTATGACGGAACGTATCTGTTAGATTTACAAGTAGCTGCTTTTGAAAATGATGCGGCACCATCGAGACCCTTACTGTATAGAATAATAAACTAAATAATAGTTCTACCTAATAGTTTATTAACCCTTGATTTTAGTGCATCTAATCGTTGCACTGAAATTAAAATAGTTTGAATTTCTTCGTCGGATGAAGCGGTTCGTAGTTTCTCTTTTTCATCACGAAGCAGTTTTTGCAAGCGCTTTTCTTTATAAATAAACAAATCGTGGTTAACTGATTTTTTAATATTATCGGTTTCGTGAGCCACCATAATATTATGTTTGTTTTTCCAACGCTCGCTTAGCTGGTCGTTACTGCTAATAAGGTTTATGGTGGTTTGTGCTAGTTGTGGGTTTTTATGTTTTACAAAATAATCAGCATTAGGGATGTTCCCTCCTTTTATTTGCAACATAAATTCATATATAAACATTTGACAGGTGGGGTCCATAAAACTAAGCTCATCTTGATCCAACTCGTTTAAAATAAACTCTGCTACTGAAACCTCGGCTGTAACATTTTCGTTGTCTTCACTTAAATGTTGTATCTCAATTAAATGGGTTCCATATAGAAGAAGAAGGCGTACTAAGTTTTTTTCCTGCTGAGCAAAAGGATTTAAATCAGCGTCTAATAGTTTTTGTAAATCATCTTTTACTTCCTGGTTGGTGTTTTCAGAATAACTCTGTGTTTCAATGGGAGCAACTTCAGATTGAAAGTTTTTCTTTACAATTTTTTTATCACGCGTGGCCTTTACCTGAAACACTAACGTTTGCTCATCAACCTGTAAAATATGGCTACATTCGGTAATGTATCCATTACGTGTAATGGCATCGGGTACAATGGCTATACTTTCTATAATATCTTTTACCAACGCTGCTTTTTTTACGGGCTCGTGGCGAGCTTCTTCAAAAAGTAAATTGGTTTTAAATTTTATAAAATCGAGCGAGTTCTTTTTAATGAAATTTCTTAAATCATCTCCGCTAACTTTTTTAGAATACGAATCAGGGTCGTCTCCATCCGGAAATAAAAGAACTTTTACGTTCATTCCTTCTTCCAAAATTAAATCAATCCCCCTGAAACTTGCCTTAATACCGGCAACATCACCATCATAAAGAATAGTAATGTTGTTAGTAAAGCGATGTATTAAACGTATTTGATCAACCGTTAAGGATGTGCCCGATGATGCTACCACGTTTTCAATGCCCGCCTGGTGCATAGAAGTAACATCTGTATAACCCTCTACCAAATAACAATTATCCTCCTGTGTAATTTGTTTTTTAGCAAAATACAAACCATATAAAACTTTACTCTTATCGTAAATATCAGTTTGTGGCGAGTTAATGTATTTGGCAAATTTTTTATCGCTGTTTAGTATGCGTCCGCCGAAACCAATAACCTTACCGGTTCCATTATGTATAGGAAAAATTACGCGCCCCGTGTATCTATCAAAAATATCGTTAATGGTTATTGGCGTGCCTTCAACATGCTTATCAGATAAAATGGACAAACCTGTTTTTATTAAATATTCGGGTTTGTAAGCGGCAGCTATAGCTGCTTTTGAAAAAGCTCTTCTATCTTCAAATGAAAAACCAAGCTGAAATTTTTTAATTATCTCATCTGTAAAACCACGCTCACGGAAGTAACTTAAACCAACAGATTTCCCCTCGTCAGTGTTCCATAAATTATCGGTAAAGTATTTTTGAGCGTAATTGGTAACAATGTACAGGCTTTCTTTTTCGGTTATCTGTGCCTTTTCTTCAGGCGTAATTTCCTTTTCTACAATTTCAATATTGTATTTGGCAGCTAGGTATCGTAAAGCCTCAGGGTAACTAAGACTTTCGTGTTCCATAATAAAGTTTACCGAGTTGCCGGCTTTACCGCAACCAAAACACTTGTAAATTCCTTTAGCAGGAGATACGGTAAACGAAGGACTTTTTTCGCCATGAAAAGGACATAAGCCAAGCAAGTTTGCCCCACGTTTTTTTAGGGTAATAAAATCGCCCACTACATCTTCAACGCGTGCGGTTTCAATAATTTTATCTACGGTATCTTTTGGTATCAAGGGGTATCAAAGATAAGCAATCCTAGTTTTTTACCGAAACTTTTGCTTTTATATTGTAAAAACGACAAAACAGTTGGTTTTCCTCATTATCGGGGTCAGAATACATAAGGGCTTGGTTGGTAAGGTCTGAATCAGGGAATGCTGAAATTGTAATTACCTGATTGCTTGGTTGTTGTTTTAAATAGCTAACTGTTTCATCATGCTGGTTAGCAAAATATCGTAAACGAGGGATGTGTCGAAAACAAAAAAACAAGAGAATAAATGTAGGGGCAATTGTTAAACCGGATAATAAAAAACGAATGCCTTTTAGTTTAGACGCAAATTTTAATGCAAAGACATTAATAGCAATAAACAGCGCAAAATCAACCATAAAAAGTAAACGTGTTTCGGAAAAAGATTTGTAAACAAATCCGGCAACAGCTAATGTTATTATTAGTGATGTAATAATAGGAAGGAAAAAATAGCGCCAACGAATTGTAAAAGAATATTGAGGGTTTATGGTTTTTGTAAAAACCATCCAAGAAACAAAAAGAAGTAGAACACCAATAATTTTATAAGGTTGAAAAAATAGTTGTATAAAATTAACCGGACTTACTATTTGTGAAGAAGAGTGAGAGCTAATGTATTCGTTTGTGGTGTTTATGCGATAAAGAGTTCCCGGAGTGATAACTGAGATTAAATAAACACAAATTAGAACCACTGTAAAATATAAAAGCTTTTTGTTTTTAAGCTTTATTGAAAACACAAGAGGTGCTATTGCTAATAAAACAGAGGGTGTTATGTGTTCTGCACTACCTCCAATTAAAAATGTGCTTATCGTAAGCCATAAATAATCAAGTTTTGAATTTGTTTTCTTTATAATAATCCACGCGCTGAAAACAATAAATGCCACAGGCATAAAGTGGGTTATAAAAGCGGACATCCATCCAAAAATTTCAATTCTATTGGTAGTTAAAAAATATAGAGATGTAAAAAACAATATTGAAATACAAACAAGCGTAGTTTTTTCTTTTAAGGAAGGTAGATTCAAATTAAAAATTTCTACAATTAATTTATAAGTTGAAAACACAAAAACACTTGATATAAAAAGAAACAAACTCAAGATGTTATATGGATATAAGTAGGGATTAGCAGAATAGCCCACGCTAAAAAACGAAATCAGTGCGGCAGGCCTAAACAAATTAGAATAATAATCGTTATAAATAATTTGTGAGAAAGATTGGGTGCGAAATTTTAGCGCAGTTATCATATCATCGGGTTCGCAACGAATGGAAAAAAACAACACAACAAAAAAACATACGCTTAAAAAAGCACATATATAAATTGCGGCCCTATACCAACCGTTTAAACTCATTCGTTATAGGGGTGTTTAACAACTACTTTCGCTTTAATACCGTAAAAATTACAAAACGCAACATTAAAACTATCCTCCGGATCTGAAGTTAATCTAGCTTGTGTTACCAGATCGTGTGGCGGAAAACTATCCACTACGGCAACCTCGCCTTCTTTTTGTTTTTGCAAATAACCGATGATTTTGTCATGTTCAATAGAAAAATGATAAAGAGCGGGTATATGCCTTGTATCAAAAAACACCATCATACACATCATATAAATAGCCCCTGCATAAGTAAAAATATAGCTTAATTTTTTATCAGAAATAAACTGAACTATCATTATGCTTGTAAGAATAAAAGCAGTTGCATCAAACACAAACCACATACGGTCTATTTTTAAAGTGTTGTAACAAAAAACACTAAAAACAGATGTTGTTAAAGTAACCGCAATTAACGACGCTACAAGATATTTCCAATGAATATTTATTTTTAATTGAACGGAAAATGTTTTTACAAAAAACACCCAAACCAAAAACAAAAATGCAAGAGCTATTAACTTATATGGTTTGATTAATAATTTAATAGTGTTTAACACCTCAGGACTTCTTTCGGGACTGTGAACTTTTACATATTGCTGTGTGTTATTATAACGAATCCAAGCCCCAGGAGTTATAGCTGTAAACAAAAAAAACAAAGATAAAAGAGCGCTAAAAAAAATCAGTTTTGCAAAAAATGCTTTGTACTCTATAAAGGCTTGATGTTTATTTGGCTTATTATAAAAAAACAAGAAACTGCAAACAACAATTACTGAAATTACTGATGGAGTAACATGTTCTGCGGCACCACCTATAAAAAACACGCAAATTGATAAATACAAATAATCCATTTTTTTATATCTTTTTAAAAGGATATAGGCCGCTAAAAAAACAAAAACAACAGGTACTAAATGGTTGATAGAGGCCGACATCCAACCAAATATTTCTAATCGATTTGTAGTCATAAAATATAGACTCATTAATAATAGTAGGGAAAAACACACAAGAATAGACTTGTTAAAAGATGATGGTTTATCAAACGTAAAAACCTCTTGCAATAGTTTATAAATGAAAAAAATAAAAACCCCGGCGACTAAAACAAACAACAGTAATATAGTTATTGGATAATAATTAACGTCACTTGTAACACCAACCCATAAATATGAAAGCAAAATGCTCATTGGCCTCAAAGTATCAATCCAATAAGTGTTTTTGTAGGTTTCTAAAAGAGAGTTGGTTCTAAAGTTAATTCCAGCAGCCCAATCATCGGCTTCGCAACGAATAGAAGAAAACAACACAAAGAAAAATAGTGCACTTAAAACGGAAGCTAGAATAATAACAAAAGGCAATATATTTTTATTCTTCAATCTATTTGCTGTTAAACGAATTCATGGTAAGGGGCAAACCCGCAAAAACAAAAGATTTTATGGCATCGGTAGAAATTTTAATTCTTTCAGCTAGAGTTTTTCGCTCCTCTTCGTTCCATTTTCCAAGTACATAATCGACTTGTTTGCCTTTACTAAAAACGTTGGCTATACCAAAACGCAAACGAGCATAATTTTGCGTGTTTAAGTTTGCTTGAATGTCTTTTAACCCATTATGTCCACCATCACTCCCTTTTGGGTGAATGCGAATCTGTCCGAAAGGAAAGGCAAGCTCGTCTACCAAAACCAATAAATTTTCTATCGGTATTTTTTCTGCCTGAAGCCAATAATTAATGGCTTTACCACTTAAATTCATAAACGTAGTGGGTTTTATTAAAATAATTTGCCTACCCTTATATTTAAACTCAGCCACACTGGCAAGCCTGTCGTTCCTAAATAAAGTGCCGGCATCATTAGCCAGTTCGTCAGCTATTTTAAACCCAATGTTATGGCGGGTTTCGGCATACTCGTCGCCTATATTTCCTAATCCTGCTATTAAAAATTTGCTCATTTATGCAGCTAATTTACTCATTAGTGTTAATTTTTAAACGAATTTTATAAAACCATGCCCCCAATTTCCATAATTTTTAGGAATTAAGAAATTACTGCTAATCTATTTAAAAGATTAAATTTGCTCCGCTAAAATTATCTCAATGAAAACAGTTGAATTTCGTGAAGCCCTACGTGAAGCCATGAGCGAAGAAATGCGCCGTGACGACAAAATATTTTTAATGGGCGAAGAAGTTGCCGAATATAACGGAGCTTACAAAGTAAGTAAAGGTATGTTGGCTGAGTTTGGGGCAAAACGTGTAATTGACACACCCATTGCTGAGCTTGGTTTTGCGGGCATAGCCATTGGCGCATCTATGAATGGTTTGCGCCCTATTGTTGAGTTTATGACTTTTAACTTTTCCTTAGTTGCCATCGATCAAATAATAAACTCTGCTGCTAAAATGTATAGCATGAGCGGTGGTCAATATAGTTGTCCAATTGTGTTTCGTGGTCCAACAGCTTCTGCGGGTCAACTTGGTGCACAGCACTCTCAGGCATTTGAAAACTGGTACGCTAATTGCCCGGGTTTAAAGGTAGTTGTACCATCTAACCCTTATGATGCAAAAGGCTTAATGAAGTCAGCTATTCGTGATAACGACCCTGTTATTTTTATGGAAAGCGAGCAAATGTATGGTGACAAGGGAGAAATTCCGGAAGGAGAATATATTATACCTATTGGCGTTGCTGATGTAAAAAGAAGTGGTACTGATGTAACTATTGTAACATTTGGAAAAATTACTAAAATAGCTTTAAAAGCAGCTGAAGAATTAGCAAAAGAAGGCATTAGTGCCGAGGTTGTTGATTTGCGCACCGTGCGCCCTATCGATTATGATGCAATTGTAAATTCAGTTAAGAAAACAAACCGTTTAGTAATTGTAGAAGAAGCTTGGCCTTTGGCAAGCATTTCTTCAGAGATTACATATATGGTACAAAAAAACGCGTTCGATTATTTAGATGCTCCTATACGCCGCATTACAACAGCTGACGTGCCTTTACCTTATGCGCCAACTTTAATTGAAGAATCTTTACCAAATGTAGCTAAAACCATTAAAGTGGTTAAAGAGGTAATGTATAAAGTGTAAAAAGCGTTCAGGTTTTTTATGAAGGTTTTTATTTTTCTATCTATCTCATCCATAGAAAATTAATTATCTTTACTTCATTACGCAATGTACAAACAACAGCACATATTTCTAAAAACAATACTTTTTTTTGGAATAGTATTTTTAATTTATTCCTGCACCAATAATTCTCAAATAAAAAAGAAAGAAGATGTTGCACAAATTCCTGATGACACCGTAGTTCCATCTCGATTAGATACATTTATTACAGGCAAACCCTTTCCTGTTACAGGCAAAGTAGTAGAGGCCGGAAAACCAGTTGTTGTAAAAGCGGGCAAGCCTATAATTACTAATGGGTTTAATAATATACATGATATCAGTAGCTTTAAAACCATTCGTGGCGTGGAGGGAAAAATTCTTTCGGGCGTTACTTCAAAAACAGTAAAAGCATCAGTTAGAAACATCCCCTGTGTAAACCCAAAAACAGTTGCTGCAAAAGCTCCGGGTATGAGGGAGCAAAACCCTTTGGGGCTTAAGTTTTATGATATTGAACAAGGCCTAGTTCATCATACATCCGTTGTATGTTGCAAGATAAAAACGGAAACATTTGGTTTGGTACAGGCGGTGGTGGTGCTTGTAGGTTTGATGGAAGTGATTTTACACATTATACCGAAAAGCAAGGCCTACCCAATAATTTTGTAGTAAGCATACTTGAAGACCATAATGGAAATATTTGGTTTGGTACCGATGGCGGCGGTGTTTGTAAATATGATGGAATGAACTTTACAATTCTTTCAGAAAAAGAAGGCTTAATAAACAATGCTGTATGGAGCATGTTAGAAGACAAAAAAGGAAATATTTGGTTTGGTACTGCGGGTGGTGGTGTGTGTGTGTATAATGGCGTAGATTTTACTTACTATAATAAAGAAAATGGTTTAAACAGTAACTACATTTTTAGTTTAGCTCAAGATAAAGAAAACAATATTTGGTTGGGTTCTTATGGTGATGGTGTTTTAAAATTCGACGGAAAAAACTTTACCTCTTATACCGAAGAAGATGGTTTGATTGGCAACACTGTTCAAACTATATTGGCAGATAACACTGGGAACATTTGGTTTGGTACAGATGCTAACGGAGTGAGTAAACTTAAAGGCAATACATTTACCAACTATAACGAAGGCTCGGGACTTATGAGCAATGAGGTTAATTCCATTTTAGAGGATAAAAACGGAAACATTTGGTTTGGTTGTAATAGCCAGGGGGTTTGTAAATTTAATGGAATTAATTTTACTTGCTTTACAGAGAACGAGGGTTTAAGCGGCAGTTCCATTTTTAGTTTACTGCAAGATAATAATGGCGACTTATGGTTTGGCACAGATGGGCACGGCGTTACCAAATACGATAAAAGTTGTTTTACACATTTTACAAAAAAAGAAGGTTTAAGTAATAGTGCTGTTTATAAAACACTCGAAGATCATAATCACAACCTTTGGTTTGGCACTAACGGTGGCGGCGTATGTATGTATGACGGAGATAAATTTTACAACTACACCACCGACCAAGGACTTGTAAACAATAGAGTTTGGGGTATAGTAGAAGACAAAGACCACAACATGTGGTTTGGTACCAATGGTGGTGGAATTTGTAAATATGATGGAGAAAAATTTTATCAGTATACCGACGAACAGGGCCTAAGTGGAAACAAAGTTTATAGTCTTGTAGAAGATCATAACCATAATTTATGGATTGCAACTAATAGTGGCGGCGTTTGTAAATTCGATGGAAAAACCTTTACACGTTTTGCACAAGAGGATGGACTAAGCAGTGATATTGTATACTCTATAACCGAAGACAAAGACAACAACCTTTGGTTTACAACCGACGATGGTGGTGTGTGTAAATATGACGGGAAAACCTTTACATTATTAACCCAAAAAGAAGGGCTCGCCAGCAATACAGTTTATTCGAGTATGCGGGATAACAAGGGAAACCTTTGGTTTGGTACTGATGGTGGTGGTGTGTGCAAATACAACGGAAAAGCCTTTACTTGTTATACAGAAGAAAATGGCATAAGCAACGATAAAATATGGAGTGTTTTTCAGGACATGCAAGGAAATGTTTGGCTAGGAACAGAAAATGGCTTAACAAAAATAGACGCCGCTTCCTTAGATAAAAACGAAATAACACCCCATGTTTATAAACTTAACGATGGTTTTTTAGGAAATGATGTGCTGCAAAACTCATGTTATGAAGATAAAAAAGGTTTTATTTGGTGGGGTACCGGAAAAATGCTTACACGTTATGACCCTGCTTTAGATGCAACAGACAAGCTTGCCCCCATTATGCACCTGAAAAGTATAAAAGTTCATTTTCAGGATATAGATTGGGATAAGGTTTTAGATGAAAAAAACGAATCGGATATAATATTAAATGGAATAACAAAATGGTATAGCTTACCCGAAGGTCTTTCTTTACCATATAATCAAAATCGAATTACCCTTGGTTATGTTGGTATAAATTACAAAAGTCAGGATAAAATTTTATACCAATATAAATTGGATGGCTTAGAAGATAAATGGGTTCCATCAACCTCAAAATCAGATGCAATATACAGCAACCTACCTCCCGCAGATTATTCATTTAAAGTTAGAGCGGTTAATAAAGATGGTTACTGGAGTGAGCCTGTTTCATTCGATTTCGTTATTCGCCCACCCTGGTGGCAAACCTGGTGGTTTAGAATATTTGCCGTTTTATTTGTTGTTATGAGTGTAGTGGCTTTCTATAGATATAGAACAGCGGCTTTACGTAAAAAACAAAAAGAGTTAGAGGATTTGGTTACAGAGCGTACTGCCGAAGTAGTAAGTCAGAAAGAGTTATTAGAGGAAAAAAATAAAGAAGTATTAGATAGCATTAACTATTCTAGGCGCATACAACGAAGTATACTTCCGCCACCAGAGGAAATGCAAAAAGCCCTTACAAATTATTTTGTGTTATATAAACCCAAAGCAATTATTAGTGGAGATTTTTATTGGATGGCACAAGTACATACTAATACAGATAATGAAAACATGGTGGTGCTTGCTGCAATAGATTGCACCGGACATGGTGTTCCAGGTGCATTAATGAGCATTGTAGGAAACACCTTGTTAAATCAAACCATAAAAAACACAGAGATTAATACACCTGCCGAGGCTTTAGATTTTTTAAACCACGAATTACCTAAAAATTTAAAAGCACAACAAAAAGGAGAGATTATACGCGATGGAATGGATATGGTTATGTGCGCTATAAACTTTACTAAACATCAATTATATTTTTCGGGAGCAAATAACAACCTGTACATTGTGCGTAAAGGAAATCTTATTGAGTTGAAAGGTGATAAGCAAGCCATTAGCGGGTCTACCGACGATATAAAAAAGCCGTTTACCAATCATAGTTTTAAGTTAGAGAAAGATGATGTATTGTTTTTGATAACCGATGGTTATGCCGATCAGTTTGGTGGATTAAAAGGTAAAAAATTCAAGAATAAACAGTTAGAAGAATTGTTTGTACAAATAAGCCATTTGTCACCTGCCGAACAACGAGAAATGTTGGATAGTAAGTTTGAAGAATGGCGTGGTGAGCAAGAGCAGGTAGATGACGTAACCATTATAGGGGTGAAAATTTAAAATCGAAATAGCTTTAAATAAAAAAGCCGAATGTTACATCAACATCCAGCTTTTTTATTTAAATAATATTTGTACTTTATTTCATTGGTGTTGCATCAAAACTTACTTGCCATTGAATATCAAATTTATCGATAAGCATGCCAAAGTAAGAACCCCAAAATGTTTTAGCTATTGGCATTGTAACTTTTCCACCCGAAGAAAGACTGTGAAATAATTTATCAGCCTCTGCCTGGCTTGCCGCGCTAATCGAAATAGAAAAATTATTTCCTACAACCGTTGCATGACCAAAAGCTTCAGAGCTATCGCTGCCCATTAAAACAGTTTCTTTGCTAATCGGCAACGAAACATGCATAATTTTTTCTCCTTCAGATGCCGGCATTGGTGGATGACCCTCCATTGGAGGCATTTCTTTAAATCTTCCCATATAACCAAAATGCCCACCAAATACAGATTTGTAGAACATGAATGCTTCTTCACAATTACCGTTAAAAGTTAGATAAGGATTAATAGTAGTTGCTTTTTTTTCTGCCTTTACGGGTGTTGGTTTTTTACTTGCTTTTTTTACAATTTTCTTTTTTGCGGCAGGTTTATGCTTAGCTGTTTTTTTGCCTGCTTTTTTCACAACTTTTTTAGTTGTTTTTTTTGCTGCTTTCTTTGCCATATTATTATGTAATTTTTTTATCGCTTACTCTGTTCGGTTTTCGGCTTACCCGTTTTTATAATTTAAAGGTATAAAACTTTCTTTTTTACAAGCAAAAACCATGAAAAAAACCAAAAAATTAACATAAGTATAACAACTATTGCAATAATCGGTTTTATCTAAAGCCAAGAACCCTAAAAGTTTGTCAAATAAGCACTAAATACTTCCTTTTTACGTTATCTTTACTGGTACTTTATACATGAACCAAGCTGATAACATAATAATACAAAAGTTAGACGAGTTTATACGCAAGTATTATAAAAACCAACTTGTAAAAGGACTATTATATTCTGTTGGTTTAGTGTTGCTTTTTTATATTGGACTAAGCACTTTAGAATATTTTGCAGAGTTTGGCACCATTATACGTACTATTTTATTTTACAGCTTTGTTTTTGTAAGTGGCTATGTAATTTCAAAATATATTATAGTACCTGTTTTAAAACTAAACAGTTTTAGTAAAATAATCAGTCATAAACAAGCAGCAACCATTATAGGCGGCCATTTTAGTAATGTACAGGATAAACTAATTAATGTGCTTCAATTACAGTCTACTCAAAATAATTATGCTTCGCTTGATTTATTAAATGCAAGCATCAACCAAAAAATTATGGAACTAAAACCGGTTCCTTTTACCGCAGCTATAGACATTAATGAGAATAGAAAATATGTAAAGTATGTGGCTATTCCGTTTTTATTATTGTTTTCTATTTTAATTATCGCGCCCAAAATATTAAAGACGGGTACCAAACGACTGATTCATCACTCATCGTATTTTGAAAAAGAAGCCCCTTTTCAGTTTCAAATAGAAAACAAAGATTTAAAGGCTATACAGCAACAAGATTTTATTATTCATATAAAGATTACAGGTAATCAGACTCCCGCAGAAGCCTTTGTGGTAATAAAAGGAAATGAGTTTAAATTAGAGAAACAAAAGGCTGATGAGTTTACTTATACTTTTAAAAATGTACAGCAAGATGTGGATTTTCAGCTTTCGGGCGGAGGTTTTACATCTAAGCCATATAAGTTAACCGCCTTACCTAAACCTGTTTTGCTTGGTTTTGAAGCACAATTAAAATATCCGGCATATCTTAATCGTAAAGATGAGGTAATTAACAATACAGGCGATATGCTTGTTCCGCAAGGCACAAAAATAACCTGGACTTTTAACACCAAAAACAGCGATGGGATTTCTTTACATTTTTCTGACTCGTTATTGGAATTAAAACCTTCGGCAGAAAACAAATTTTCGTTTACTAAACGTTTTATGCAAAATGCAGCATATAGTATAAACACCAATAATCGTTTTGTACAAAAGGCAGATTCGGTTAATTATTCTATCAATGTAATTCCGGATGCCTATCCGGTTATTGAAATGCACGAAAAATCAGATTCACTTAAACAAGACATCATTTGTTTTTCAGGCAACATAAAAGATGATTATGGCTTTAATCATTTTCAATTTAAGTATAAAGTTTATACCTCAGATACCTCAGGAACCTCAACCGAAAAAGCACAAGAGTATAGTATGCCTTTACAGGCAAACCAAATAACACAACCTTTTGTACATTATATAGATATTTCTAAAATGGATTTAAAACCAGGCGATAAGGTTGAATATTATTTTGAAGTGTGGGATAATGATGGGGTTAATGGCTCTAAATCTGCCAAAACAAATATTGCAGTTTTTAAAGCACCTACACTTGATGAGTTAGAGAAGGCAACCGATAAAAATAATGCAGACCTTAAAAAAGATTTAGAGCAAAGTTTGAAGAAAACAAAAGAATTACAAAAGGACATTGCCGACCTCAACAAAAAAGTACTAGAGAAAAAACAATTAGGCTATGACGAGAAAAAACAACTAGAAAAACTTTTAAAGAACCAAAAAGAGTTAGAAAAAAAGGTTGACCAATTAAAACAGAATAACCTTCAGAATAATGAAGAGCAAAACAAATATAAACCTCAGAATGAAAGCATTTTAGAAAAACAAAAAGAATTAGAAAAACTTTTTGAAAACATGATGACGCCTGAAATGAAAAAAATGTTTGATGAGCTGCAAAAGTTAATGGATAAGATGGATAAGAATAAAGTGCAGGAAACACTTGAAAAACTAAAATTAAGCGATAAGGATATTGAAAAAGAACTGGATAGAACGCTTGAGCAGTTTAAGCAAATGGAGGTTGAACAAAAGATGGAGGATGTTGCCAAAAAATTGGACGAGCTTGCTAAAAAACAGGACGAGCTAAGTAAAGAAGTGGATAATAAAAAAGCAAACGAAGACAAAAATAAAGCGGACAATAAAGACAATAAAACAGCAGAGCAGAAAAAGCAAGACGAAAAAAAACAATCGGCAGAAAATAAAAAAGAGGATGCCAATAAAACTGCTGAACAAAAACAAAATGAACTAACTAAAAGTTTTGATGAGATAAAAAAAGACATTGAAAAAATGCAGGAGCTTAACAAAAGCTTAGAAAACCAATTACCTGTACCTGATACAAAAGCACAAGAGCAAAAAGCCAGTCAGGAGCAACAAAATGCATCTGAGCAACTGCAAAAAAATAATAAAAAGAACGCGTCTAAATCTCAAAAAGAAGCGGCCGATCAAATGCAGCAAATGAGTTCTCAAATGCAACAAGCTGTAGATAAAATGCAAGAGGAAAAGGAGGGAGAAGACATGGAGGCGGTTCGTCAATTAATGGAAAACCTATTGCATGTATCTTTTGCACAAGAAGATTTGGATAAGGACATTAAAAAAACGAAAACCAACGACCCCCGCTATACCAAATTAGCACAAAACCAAAAACAATTGCAGGATGATAGTAAAATGATAGAGGATAGTTTATTTGCTTTAAGTAAACGTAACCCAACGATATCGGCAACTATAAACCGAGAAATAAACGCCATACAAATGAATATGGGAAAAGCCATATCTGCACTTGAAGAACGTAATAGTGGTGAAGCACAGGTTCGCGGACAAAATGCAATGACTTCCATAAACAACCTAGCCCTGATGTTAAACGAGGCTCTTGAAAAAATGGAGGCGCAGTTAAAAGCCCAGATGAAGCCTAAACCGGGTAGCGGGGGGGCATGTAAAAAACCGGGTAGTGGAAAAAAACCAAGCCCAAGTTCAAGCCCGAGTATGAGTAATATGCGTAAAATGCAGGAACAACTTAATAAGCAAATTGAGCAAATGAAAAAAATGCTTGAACAACAAGGTAAAGAGGCGGGAGGTAAAAAACCAGGAGAGAAACCAGGGCAGCAAAAAGGCGGAATGAACCCTTATGGAAACACACCAGGGGAAAGCGAGAGCTTAGCTAAGATGGCAGCAGAGCAAGAGGCTATACGCCGTAGTGTGCAAGAAGCGATGCAAAAAATGAAAAAAGAGGGTGGGCAACAGCCGGGTGGAGACGTGATGAGTAAAATGGAAGAGACGGAAACTGATTTGGTAAATAAACGCATTACTCAAGAAACCATTAAGCGTCAACAAGAAATTATGACTAAACTACTAGAAAGCGAAAAAGCAGAACGCCAGCAGGAAGAAGATGAAAAACGGAAAAGCAACGAGGCTAAAACCCAAGATTATGCTAATCCTGCCGTGTTTTTAGAGTACCAAAAAATGAAGGAAAAGGAAACAGAGTTGCTAAAAACTATTCCGGCAGATTTAACCCCTTATTACCGCCAAAAAGTAAACCAATATTTTAATTCGGTTGAAAAGTAGCTGTTTTTGTTAGAAACCTTCAAATCCCTTACTGTATATGAAAAACAGACAATAATTATAGGTTATTGGACGCTGAAAATTCATAATAGCATAAAATAAATGAAACTTTTTAGTATCTTAGACGTACAAACACCTGATATAACCCCAAAATGATAACCCTATTGAATAAAAAGATACAAATCAACTCGCAAGCAAATCCGGAAGGTGTTGTTGAGCGTGCCATTGTAAATGTTTGTGAGGAGATGCAGATTGGCGAAGAAAAATTCGGGAACATTTTATTAGCTGTTACCGAAGCTGTTGACAATGCTATTGAGCATGGCAACAAGAATAACCCCAATAAAAAAGTAGAACTTTCCTACCAATCTTCCCCTGCAGAAATAACCTTTGCTGTAACCGACCAAGGGAATGGAGGTTTTGATTTTACCAAAGTAACCGACCCTACAAAACCCGAAAATCCTGAAAATGCAGGTCGTGGTATATTGATTATGAAGATGTTATCTGATAAACTAGAGTTTTTAAACGAAGAAAAAACTGTTTTGCTTTCGTTTAATTTGAACTAATTAGGCCTTATGGCAATTACTTTTTCTGCTTCCTTAAAAACTAAAATTCCGTCTAAAAAAAAACTAAAGCTTTGGTTAAGTGCTATTGCTATTTCTGAAAAAAAGAAGATAAAAAACCTGGCGTATAATTTTTGTTCTGATGAAGAGTTGTTGCAAATAAATCAAGGGTTTTTAAAGCACAACACCTACACCGACATTATTACTTTTGATTATTGTGAAGACAATTTAATTATAGGAGAAATATACATAAGTGCCGAACGAGTTAATGAAAATGCTCAAAAACTTAAAACCGAACTTGAAGAAGAATTATTGCGGGTTATAGCTCACGGCCTTTTACACCTTTGCGGATACAAAGACAAAAAGCCTGAACACATAAAAAAAATGCGTAGCGCGGAGAATCGCGCCATCAAAACATTTAAAACTATTAGTGATTAACTAATAATTTGAACCCTTTACCGTGTACGTTTACTATTTCAACCTTTGGGTCTTGCTTTAAATACTTGCGCAATTTAGTGATGTAAACATCCATACTGCGACTGTTAAAGTAATTATCATCGTGCCAAATAGTTTTTAATGCGAACGAACGATCTAAAATATCATTTTGGTTAATGGCCAAAAGACGCAATAGCTGACCTTCTTTGGTAGTAAGTTTTACATCTTCTGTACCACCTTTAAGTAGTTGAGTTTCTGTATTAAACTTGTACTTACCAATTGCAAACTCAGTTTGTGTGTTTTCTAAAGCCATGGCTTTCATACTACGGCGTAAAACAGCCTGTATGCGCGCTAACAGCTCTTCGGTGCTAAATGGCTTGGTCATGTAATCGTCACCACCGGCATTAAAGCCTTCAATGGTGTCCTCTTTCATTGATTTAGCAGTTAAAAATATAATAGGCACCTGTTTGTTGCTTACTCGTATTTCTTTAGCTAAAGTAAATCCGTCTTTTAAAGGCATCATTACATCAAGCAAACACAAATCGTAGCTGTGTTTACAAAACACATCAAACGCCTCTTTGCCGTTAACAGCAAGGGTTACGGCATATCCTTTTGCCTGAAGATACTCTTCTAAAAGAAGACCTAAGTTTGGATCATCCTCAGCTAAAAGTATTTTTATTTTTTCTGTACTCATAGGTTTATGTTTTATTTATGTTAGTGTTTATGTTTTCTATTTTAAAAGGAATATAGATTTTAAATGTACTGCCCTTATTTAACTCACTCTCAACCGATATTTGTCCACCATGCTTTATTACAATAGCTCGCACATAGCTTAACCCAAGTCCAAAGCCCTTTATGTTATGCACATTTCCGGTTGACACCCGATAGAACTGGTCGAATATTTTTTTTGAATCGTCTTTACTTATGCCTATTCCATTATCCTTTACCGAAAGTAAAATGCCATTAGATATATTTTCTGTGCTAATACTAATATCGGGAATTTCTTTGGAATATTTTAGTGCATTATCAAGTAAGTTGAGAACAATGTTAGTAATGTGAACCTTATCTGCCCAAATAACTGATTTTTTAGCCGATAGATGGGTGTTGAGTTTTCCGTTTTTTTGTTCAACTTGTAAGTATATTTTTTCTACCGCAGATTGTATGAGTTCATTTAAATCAAAATCGGTGCGTTGCAGCTTAAAGTCACCTTTATCTAACACAGCGGTTTGCAAAATACTTTCTACCAATACACCTAAACGTTTGTTTTCTTCACGAATCATTTTAGTAAAACGCTCTAATTTTTCGGGGGTTTTAGTGATGGAACTATCTGAAAGCATTTCACCCGCAAGAGCTATAGTAGATATAGGGGTTTTAAACTCATGAGTCATATTGCTGATAAAATCATTTTTTATTTCAGTATATTTTTTTTGTTTTCTGATAGTGTTTATTGTATAGAAGAATGCTAGCACCAGAGAAAGAATAATAACAGCGGATATAGAAAGTGTTACCCACATAGTACGTAAAAGATAATTTTGCTCGTCAGGAAACTGAATGGTAAGATATAGCGGCGCTACAAAAACATTATTAGGAGATAAGTTTACTCTAAAAATATGTTTGTCCGGATCTAAATTAACAAAACCGTGTCTGCGCAATCGAGTAGCAGCGTTATTAGGGCTTAAACTGTCTTCTTTTTGCGCGGGATGAACCCTTCTTTTATAATCCGCATAAATTCCTTTTTGATGTAATTCGGTTCTCAACAAAGAGTCTAAAACCGTTGAATCTATGATAGGTTTGTATTCTTTGTAAATATTTATACTAATTAATTCGTCGAACAAATCACTAAACATTTCAGCGCGTTTTTCAACTAATTCTGCTTTAAGTTTTTCGTAATCAGACGCACTATCAGCAAACTCTACCGGAAAATCAATAATGTTATTTATCGAATCTCCTTCATATTGACGTTCTTTAATTGAACTACTAATAACCCCATTAGAATCTATAGCAAACTCTTCTAAAATTTTTACTTTAATTTTTTCTTTGCTTAACGAATTAGATGGATCTCTTTGGGCTATGCCATGCTTATATAACTGTATTTTTTTCTTAATTTTTGCAGCATTAGTAAGCTTTTCAAGCTTATCTACTACATTATCTAGAGCCTCGTGTACATCACGCCTAAACTCGTCTTTTTTCAATAAAACAGCATTTTTTATCCAAAATAGTTGTATGCCCACCAACGCAATAAGTGCTATAGAAACAATAAAAGTTATAAGTGTTAAGTTTTGGCGTACCATGCTACATCACAAAGATATTTAACACATTAGCTTATCAAAGGGTTTAACCTTTTTTAACCCCAGGCCCCCCATTTTTTTCGATAAAAGAAGGCTTTTTGTGGATTAACATTAAGATTTGTGTGCAAACTGTATTTGTGTAAATTTGCGTTTCGTTTAAAACAACATCAGTATGAAAATATTAGTAGCTATAAGCAACGTGCCTGATACAACCACTAAAATTGCGTTTAGTGATAATGATACAAAATTTAGCACACAAGGGGTGCAGTTTATTATTAATCCGTATGATGAGTGGTACGCTTTAGTGCGTGCACTTGAGTTAAAAGAAGCTGGTAAAGCAACTGGGGTAACTTTGTTTCACGTAGGGTTGGTAGATAGCGAAGCAACTATTCGCAAAGGATTAGCGCTTGGAGCAGATGATGCGGTACGTGTAAACGCCGAAAGCCCGGATTCGTTTTTTGTAGCTGAGCAAATTGCAAAATATGCAAAAGAAAACGCTTACGATTTAATTTTAGTAGGTAAAGAAACCATTAACTATAACGGTTCTTCGGTTGGAGGAATGATTGGCGGTTTGCTTGACTTCCCTTTTGTATCTTTAGCTACCAAATTAGATGTAAACGGAAATACGGCTACTGTTGAACACGACGTTGATGGTGGTATACAGGTTGTTGAATGTGCTACACCGCTTGTTATATCTTGCTCTAAAGGCATGGCAGAACAACGCATTCCAAACATGCGTGGTATTATGGCAGCTCGTACTAAACCAATTACAGTTGTTGAAGCTACAACGGATGCTCCGCTAACAAACATTAAATCATTTGCGTTAACAGCGGGTAGAACTACTTGCAAATACATTGATGCAAATAATGTTGAGGAGTTAGTAAGCTTATTGCACAACGAAGCAAAAGTTATTTAAGAACGATTATAAAATTTAAGATATGTCAGTATTAGTTTATATAGAAATTGCCAAAGGAAAAGTAAAAAAAGCTTCGTTAGAGGCTACTAATTACGCCGCACAAATTGCTACACAATTAGGTACATGGGTTACGGCCATTGCATTTAATGCAGATGCTGCACAAGCCGAAGAAATTGGTAAAGCGGGAGCTAAAAAAGTGTTGGTTGTAAAGGGCGACCAATACAAAAACAATGATGCGGTTTATTTAAGCGCTGCTATTGAACAAGCCGCTAAAGCTGAAGGAGCTAAAGTTATCATCACATCATTTGATGTTACCGGAAAATCATTAGCACCAATACTTTCGGCTAAATTAAAAGCTGGATTAGTTGCTGGTGCAGTTGATTATCCTACTGTAAACGGAAATGTTTTAGAGGTAAAGAAAAACGTGTTTTCGGGTAAAGCTACCGCTATTTACACCATCAATTCTGATGTAAAAATTATCTCTTTAATGCCGAACAGTTTCCCTGTAAAACTAAGCGACAATAAAGCTGAGATAACTGATTTTGCAGTTGATTTAGGTGGAATCACATCAAAAATTGTAATAAAAGAAACTAAATCTACCGATACAGCCGGAATGATTCCGTTACCGGAAGCTGAACTTGTTGTTTCTGCAGGTCGCGGTTTAAAAGGCCCTGAAAATTGGGGTATAATTGAAGATTTGGCTAAGGCAATTGGTGCTACTACGGCTTGTTCTCGTCCGGTAGCCGATATGCATTGGCGTCCGCACCACGAACACGTGGGACAAACCGGTATTGCTATCCGTCCGAATTTATATATAGCAATCGGAATTTCCGGTGCTATACAGCATTTGGCAGGTGTAAACGGAAGCAAAACCATTGTAGTTATTAATACAGATAAGGAAGCGCCGTTCTTTAAATCAGCTGATTATGGCATTATTGGAGATGCTTTTGAAGTAGTTCCAAAACTTACCGAAGCCATTAAAAAATTAAAGGCTAACAATTAAAAAATTGCTAAATTAGTTGGCTCATTTAATGAAGAAAGTACCTCTCGATATTGTTGGATTAAGTTATAGCCAAACCCAAACCGGGGCTTATGCACTGGTGCTTGGCGAAGTAAGTGGTAAACGCCGTTTACCCATTATTATTGGTGCTTTTGAGGCTCAGGCAATTGCCATTGAGTTGGAGAAAATGACCCCTAGTCGTCCGCTTACCCACGATTTATTTAAAACTTTTGCCGAAACCTTTAGCATTAATGTAAGTGAAGTAGTTATTTATAACTTGGTAGAAGGGATTTTTTACGCCAAACTTATTTGCAGCGATGCTACTCAACAAGATTATGAAATAGATGCCCGCACAAGTGATGCAATTGCATTAGCGGTTCGTTTTAATTGCCCTATTTATACATACGAGTTTATTTTATCAAGTGCCGGTATTATTTTAGAAGACGAATCCTTACCATCATCTGGTAACGAGGGCGAACTTCCGGAAGAAGTGCAAGAACACGTTTCTGGCAGAGATGATAACGAATATCACAGCAAATCTACCGAGGAGCTTAAAACACTTTTACAAACTGCTTTAGATGATGAGCAGTATGAGCTTGCCTCTAAAATTCGCGACGAGCTTAACAACCGTAAGCAGTCGTAAGCTAAGTCTTTTATGAGAAAGATATTTGTAACCGGTATTGGAACAGATGTTGGAAAAACAGTTGTTTCTGCCGTGTTAACACAAGCCCTTAAGGCAGATTACTGGAAACCCATACAAACAGGAACAGAATACGACAACGATACGGAGCGGGTAAAAAAATTGGTTACAAACGATACCTCGATTTTTCATAAAGAGGCTTATGCTTTAAAAGCATCAGTTGCTCCATACGCAGCAGCCAAAGCAGAAAACATACGAATTGATTTAGAAAATATTCATTTACCCGAAACAAGCAATACTTTAATTATTGAAGGGGCAGGAGGATTATTTGTACCGTTAAATGAAAAAGATTTTGTGATAGATTTAATTACCAAGTTTGACGCCGAAACTATTTTGGTTGTGCAAAATTATTTAGGCAGCATTAACCATACATTACTTTCTATTGAAGCACTTAAAAGTAGAAACATAAAATTGCTGGGTATAATAATAAGTGGTGTTGAAAATGTATTGTCAGAGGAAAGTATTTTACAGCAAAGCGGAATAAAACTATTAGGTCGTTTACACAAAGAAGGAAGCATTACGGCAGAGGTTATTAAAAAATACGAGACCGAATTTTCTACCATATAATGGATAGCAGCAATTGGCAGAAAAAAGATTTGCAATATGTGTGGCACCCTTTTACACACTTAAAGTATGCCGAAACACCTATAAACATTGTTCGCTCAGAAGGTTCTTATTATTTTGACGAGAATGGAAATAAATATATAGACGGTATTTCTTCGTGGTGGGTAAACTTACATGGGCATTCGCACCCATACATTGCCCAAAAAGTGTATGAGCAATTAACTACAAACGCACACAGTATTTTTAGCGGCTTTACACATCCGCGGGCCATAGAGTTTTCTGAAAGGTTGCTAAACCATCTTCCAAAAAGTTTTTCTAAAGTTTTTTTTAGCGATAATGGCTCTACTTCGGTTGAGGTGGCGCTTAAAATGGCTTTGCAGTTTTGGCACAATCAAAATAAAACAAAAACAAAAATAATTGCTTTTGAAAATGCCTATCACGGCGACACCTTTGGTAGCATGAGTGTGGGCGAGCGTAATGTTTTTACAAGCGCATTTTCTCCCTTGCTGTTTGATGTGCTTCGTTTACCAGTTCCTACTAAAGAAAATATAGATGAGGTAAAACAACAGCTAAATCAGTTTATACAATCAGAAAACGCTGGTGCTTTTATTTTTGAGCCACTGATACTCGGCGCCGGAGGCTCTATGCAAATGTATGATGTCGCTTTGTTAGATGAATTAATTTTTATTTGCAAGCAGCATAAGGTTATAACTATTGCCGATGAGGTGATGACCGGATTTTACAGAACCGGAAAGTTTTTTGCAACAGATTATTTAGAGAACAAACCCGATATTATTTGTTTAAGTAAAGGCATAACAGGTGGTGTGATGCCGCTTGGTGTAACCGTTTGTGCGCAATTTATTTATGATGCTTATATAAGCGAGGATAAACACAAAACATTTTTTCACGGACACAGCTATACCGCAAACCCAACAGCATGCGCCGCTGCTTTAGCAAGCATGGATTTATTAGAGGGGGAAGAAACACTAAAAAACATTCAACAAATTTCCTTATCTCATTTATCGTTCAAAGAAAAAATAAAATCATACCCTAAAGTTTTATCAGTAAGAAATTTAGGAACCATTATCGCCATAGAAATTAAAACCACTGAAGAGGGCGGCTACTTAAATAATTTGGCAGAAAAAATTTCAACTTATTTTATTCAAAAAGGCATTTTACTTCGTCCGCTTGGTAATGTATTGTATATACTTCCACCCTATTGCGTTTCACAAAGCGATTTAACTTATATTTATACTTGTATTGAAACCTTTTTAGATAAGGAAGTATGAATTTAAACAGCAAAAAAGATGTTGTCTTTTTAGTATTGGCAGGCTTTTTTATTACCAATGCTATTGTAGCTGAGTTAATTGGTGGTAAACTGGTTATGTTTTTCGGAACTTTTGTACAAAGTGTTGGCATTGTATTATGGCCCGTAGTGTTTGTTTTAACGGACATTGTAAACGAGTTTTACGGACAAAGTGGTGTACGCAAGCTATCGTACATTACTCTTGGTTTAATTGCATTTACCTTTACGTGTTTGTTTATTTGCATGCACATTCCGGCAGTGGCTTTCTCTCCGGTATCCGACGAAAACTTTAATAAAGTTTTTGGCCAATCTATGTATATTATGATTGGAAGCATGATTGCTTTTATTGTTTCGCAATTTGTTGATAGCGGTATTTTTTGGATGCTGCGTAATCGTACAGGAAAAAAAATGATTTGGCTTCGCTCTACAGGTAGTACGGTGGTTAGTCAGTTGGTAGATACATTTATTGTTCAGTTTATAGCCTTTGTTATTCCGGGTTATTGGACTATTGATGTTTTTTTACATAATGCTTCTTATGGCTATGTTTTTAAATTGCTAACAGCTTTTTTAGTTATCCCGATAATATATTTGGTACACAGGTTAATTGATAAATATTTAGGCGATGAAATATCGCACGATATGATACAGGATGTGGCGGAAAAAAACCTGCACCATAAGGTTGACGAGTAGGTTTTAGGCATAAAATCCTGATAGAAATCATGTAATTTAATCTTTGTTTTGTCTTACCTTTGTGGTCTTAAGATACTATAACATACAATTATACTTATCTGACCATGAAAGAGTTACGCAACCGAAAAAACAAGCAAGAGCTTAAACAGCTTTTAGACCAAGAAGGTTTTGAAAGAAAAACCATTTCCTTTTACCGATATGTAAAAATTGAAAACCCGCAACAACTTAGAGATGAGTTGTATATGGAGTGGGATAATCTTAAAGTTTTTGGTAGAATATATCTTTCTTACGAAGGCGTTAATGCGCAAATGAGTGTGCCAAAAAACAACTGGGACGCTTTTGTAAAACAATTATATGCCCGCACTTATTTTACTGATGTAATGTTTAAAGAAGCGGTTGAGGACAATGGAAAATCCTTTTATAAGCTTATTATTAAAGTGCGTGATAAAATTGTAGCCGATGGAATAGATGATCCGACATTTGACCCATCTAACACAGGAAATTATTTGAATGCGAAGGAGTTTAATGATGTAATGGATAAACCCGATACGATTGTAATTGATATGCGCAATCATTACGAAAGTGAAGTGGGTAGGTTTGAAAATGCTTTTTGTCCGGATGCCGATACATTTAAAGAAGAATTGCCTTTGGTGATAGATCATTTAAAAGGACAAGAAGATAAAAATGTGTTGATGTATTGTACGGGTGGTATCCGCTGTGAAAAAGCCAGCGCTTATTTTAAACATAAAGGCTTTAAAAATGTATATCACTTAAAAGGAGGCGTTATACAATATGCGCATGAGGTAAAAGAACAAAACCTGAAAAGTAAATTTATAGGAAAGAATTTTGTGTTTGATGAACGTGTGGGTGAGCGCATTACAGAGGATGTAATTGCAGAGTGCCATCAATGCGGTGCAAAATGCGATAGACATGTTAATTGTAAAAACGATGATTGTCATTTGCTTTTTATACAGTGCGAAGAATGCGAACAAAAATTTAATGGCTGCTGCACACCTGAGTGTATTAGCATTGTTGCCTTACCTGTTGAAGAACAACGTAAATTGCGTAAAGGTCGAGTAAAATCTGATAAAGAAACGTCGGCTGTTTATAAAAGCAGATTACGCCCTAACTTAAAAGACATTTTAAAAAACAAATAATGGCATTAATAAAAGCAGTACATGGCATTGAGCCAAAATTTGGAGAGAATTGTTTTTTGGCAGAAAATGCTACTGTGGTTGGCGATGTGGTTATGGGTAACGATTGCAGTATTTGGTTTAATGCCGTAGTGCGTGGCGATGTAAACTCTATACGCATTGGCAATAAAGTAAACATACAAGATGGTGCTGTGATACATTGTACTTACCAAAAAACAAAAGTAAATTTAGGTAATAATGTATCTATAGGACACAACGCTATTGTGCATGGTTGCACCATACACGATAATGTATTGGTGGGGATGGGTGCTATTGTTATGGATAATTGCGTGATAGAAAGTAACTGCATTATTGGTGCGGGTGCTGTACTAACCGAAAACACACATGTTCCTGCGGGTACTATTTATGCAGGTGTACCTGCAAAAAAAGTAAAAGACATTGATGCAAAACTTTTGGAAGGTGAAGTAAATAGAATAGCGAATAATTATTTGATGTACTCGTCTTGGTTTAAGTAAACCAAAATTTATTTTAGCATATAATGTAAGCCAACACTCTCTTTACGACGCATGGCGTGCTTTATTATAAGATAACCAATACAAATAATATTTCTTAGTTCGCAAAGTTTAGGAGAAATAGTGGTTTGCTCATACAAAGATTCATTCTCTTTATAAATAATCTCTAACCTATCAAAGGCACGTTTTAAGCGTAGTTCAGAACGAACAATGCCTACATAATTGCTCATTATTTGTTGCACCTCTTTCAAACTCTGTGTAATTAAAATCATTTCCTCGGCGTGCTCTGTTCCTTCGGCGTTCCAATCAGGAATATTTTCTTTAAAAGAAATTGTATCAATTTTTTTTACCGCATCAAGCGAAGCATTATGCGCATAAACAACTGCCTCTAACAATGAGTTACTGGCCAAACGATTTGCCCCGTGTAAACCTGTACGCGCGCACTCGCCAACAGCATATAAATTTTGTATGGTTGACTGCGAGTTTTTATCTACAATAATTCCTCCACATAAATAATGGGCAGCGGGAACAACGGGAATCATTTCTTTAAAAGGATCTATATCTAAGCTCATACACTTATTATAGATATTAGGAAAATGCTCAATAAAACCTTTTCTATCTAAATGACGGCAATCTAAAAACACATGCTCGTTACCGCTAATTTTCATTTCGGTATCAATAGCACGCGCTACAATATCACGCGGTGCAAGCGAAGCGCGTTTATCATACTTCTGCATAAACTCTTTTCCGTCGGCAGTTCGTAAAACTGCGCCAAAACCACGTACGGCTTCAGAAATTAAAAAACTAGGTTGCTCACCTGGATTGTATAAAGATGTTGGGTGAAACTGCACAAACTCCATATCCTGTACATGTCCTTTAGCACGGTATACCATAGCAATGCCGTCTCCGGTGGCAATTAACGGATTGGTTGTGGTTGCATATACTTGCCCTACACCGCCTGTAGCCATGCAGGTAACTTTTGCTAAAACAGTTTCTATTTTTTGTGTATGGATGTTTAGTACATAAACACCATAACAAGTAATGTTTTTTGTTTTTGAAGTTACCAGCTCACCCAGATGATGCTGCGTAATAATATCTATAGCGAAATAGTGATTTACAATGGTTATGTTTTTGTGCTCGTGAATTTTTTTAAGTAAGGCACGTTCAATTTCTTTTCCTGTAGCATCTTTATAATGTAGTATGCGATGCTCGCTATGCCCGCCTTCTTTCGCCAAATCGAAAGTTCCTTCCGATGTCTTGTCGAAAGAAGTGCCTAACTCCATTAACTCTTTAATGCGTGCGGGAGCTTGTGTAACAACTGTTCGTACAGCTTCTTCATCGCACAAATTAGCACCCGCATTAAAAGTGTCTTCTATGTGTTTTTCAAAATTATCGTGTTCGTCCCATACAGCCGCAATGCCGCCTTGGGCGTATTTGGTGTTGGTTTCGTCTTCGTTGGCTTTGGTAATAATTAACACTTTGCCTTGTTGCGCCACTTTAAGGGCAAAACTCAGTCCGGCAATGCCGGAACCTATTACTAAAAAATCAAACTTTTTTTGCATAACCCAAAATAAAAGTAGCGTATCTTTGTAGATACAAAGAAACAAAATTTTATGCCCATGGACGCACCCGAAATCCCTTATATGATTTATGCCGAATCGACCCCAAACCCATCTTCGATGAAGTTTGTGGCGAATAAGATGTTATTAGAGGCAGGTGCTACGGCTCAATACAATAATATTACCGAAACCAAACAGGCTCCTTTGGCACAAAAATTATTTGAATTTCCGTTTGTTAAATTGGTGTTTATTTCGGCGAATTACATTACAGTTACTAAACACGATTTTATAGCCTGGGATGAAATTTTATTAGAAACGCGCACTTTTATCAGCGAATATTTAAATAAAAAAAATCCGGTGGTAATTGCATTGCCGGCACAAGAAGTTGCGGTTGACAATTCGTTTAAAGAAACCAAAAGTGTTTTTACCGAACACGCTGCGCCAAAAAACGAAGTGGAAGCAAAAATTATTGAAGCACTAGAAACATATATTCGACCTGCAGTGGAGCAGGATGGAGGCATGATTGCATTTACGGGTTTGCACGAAGGTGTAGTTAGTGTGCAAATGAAAGGATCTTGCCAAGGCTGCCCAAGTAGCACCATGACACTTAAAGCGGGCATAGAAGGCCTACTAAAACGCCTGATGCCTGAAGATGTAAGAGAAGTGGTTAGTGTTTAAGCTTGTTTTACTTTGTGCAAGTAAATATTTGAAACAGCCAAAATTATCAAAAACACCATCGGACCAATTACATTAGCCATAGGATCGCCGCTATTATAATGAGCTATTGAGGCTGATATAAAAACAATGCCAAAGCCTGCATAAGCCCATTCTTTAACGCGTGTTGGAATTTGAGGAATAAGCAAAACTAATACACCTATTATTTTAGCTAAACCAAGTTCAATTCTAAAATAATCAGGAAACCCAAAATGAGCAAAGCCGGCTGCTGCCTCGGGGCTTGTAAAATACATAGATGCGCTAAACAGCATCATTAAACCAATAATTCCGGTTGTTATCCAGTAAATAATTTTATTCTTTTTCATAATTTTAATTGAGTTTGTTTTATGAAGCAAACCTACACAAACATATCATTCAACAAGTGTCGATATCCTTTTGTAAATCGGTATTCTAAAGTATACCTACTTATCCTAATACACCTATTCTTTTGCCAACCTCGCTAAAAAAGTCTTTTACCAAGGCTGCCGTTTCGTCATCTGCTGTTGCCTTTTGAAAAGTATCAGTTAGGGTTAAAATATTTTGGATGTAAAACTTTTTCATTTCATCAACCATCATATCTTTTGTCCATAAATCAATTCGCAGAGTGTTATTTTCTTTTTCATCCCACAAAGCAATCATCATACTTTTGCATTTACTGGCTTGGTTTGCATCAGGTGCTTGCCACTCTATATTTACAGGAAGATTGTTTTCGTCTAAAGTTACTTTAAAGGTTATTTCGGTTTGTTTCATGCTATGGTTTATATTTTGATTTTGATAAAATTATTTGCGCATCGGTGTTCATTAATTGCTCTACGGTTACTTTTGGATTCTTATTCATATAAGAACGAACCACTTGCCAACCCACATAGGCAGCAATGCGTGGCGGACAATCTTTACTTATTTCAGAAGTAAAAGGACCATCGGAAACAAAAGGAGCTAATTCTTTTAAATCAGTATTGTATAAACGATTTTTCTCGGTAAAATAAGCCCACAAATTCTTTTTGAAGGTTTTACAGTAAAGCATTTGCGTGTTTGAATATTGTATTTTTATGGAATCTTCCACTTCCGGCAAGGCGGCATCTAAAGCATAATATAGTTTACCGTAAAAAATCATGTGGTTAAGTAAGTTGTTCAGTTGTTCGTTTTTATCGTAACAATGTATAAGCCACCCTCTAACGGCATCACTAACAACATAATCTGTAGTCATAAAACGCACTTTGTATTTTGGTAGCTGCAACATTTGATAAAACTTGTTTTGCTGACCTAAATAGGCATCTAAACTTATACCCAATGTACTATCCATTGTGGAAACATTGCAATTAAAACCCGAAATAAAACTTACATATTGTTTAGGTAAAGTAGTTTGCGGAAGGTGATATTTTAAATGTTTAAACCCATCAGTTAATTGATTTTCAATGGCGCTAATTTCTTGATCCGTAAATATTTTTTGTGTTTCGTTAAACACATCTTTCATATCCTTGTCTTGAACAAAAAATTTAAGAGCTTTATAAACCGAATCATGTTCTTCACCATGATTAATTACATTAAAAATAAAGGTGTTATAAAACCCTCCGTATTTTATTTTCATTTTTTGGGTAGCTGTTTCAAACGAATCAGGTTTAGTAGAAAAAATGTCTTGGTCTAATCGCAGAATTTTTACGGGCGTAATTTGTATAGTAGATACATCTACATCTTTCAATCTATTAGGATTGCAGGCGTAAAAAAAAGTTAAAAAAAACAATAATAATGTACTTAATAGAGCACCTTGCTTCATCTGTTAAAAATTATATCTTTGCGTTACAAAATTCAAAAAATAATCAGCATGAAAAAATTACTTTACACATTTATTGCAATTAGTTTTACATCAGTAGCCTTATTGGCACAAGATGATAGCAAATCGGTACGTTTTGGTGTGTTTGGCAGGGCTACCCCAACATGGTATAGCATGCCAACCAATAATAACTACTCGAAGGGTGGTGCTATTTTTGGTGCGGGTTTTGGTTTAAATATGGAATTTAGGGTTACTAATGTGGTTTCTTTTCAAACGGGTGTAGGTGGAGATTTTGATGGAGGTAAAATAAAATATGTAGATAATAATTTAGGTTATGCAAACACCAATAACTACTTCACAGGTTATTATTTAGATAAAACGCCTGCTTTAGTTGAAATTAAAGGCACAAGCCCTTCTGATCCGGCATATAATAATGGCACAACTACAGCTCATTTTTTAACATCTCGCCAAATACATACAACCTATGTAACTATACCCCTAATATTAAAAATGAAAACTAAAGAAATTAGTGGCTTTAAATATTTTGTTGATTTTGGTGCAAATGTAGGTGTGTTAGCAAGTGCTAAATCTGATGATAATACGAATGATTTGGTGGGTTATACGATTACGGGTGTACCAATAACAACGTCCGGTTCAAACAAAGGTTTAAGCATCTATAAAGATTGCAACCCTGTGCGTGTTGGTTTAAATGTTGGCGGAGGTGCTGAATATCGTTTGGCGGGCACAACCTCTATCTTTTTAAGTGTAAATTATGTAAACTCCTTTATATCAACGGTAAAAACCACATCGGTATATAATGCAACAGGCGTTACTACAAACTCTAACAACCAAAGCGCTTTTGTTTATGCTTCACAAAGCTTTAAAACAAACGGCATTCAAGTAAATGTTGGCTTTTTATTTTAGTTAGTAACGGCTAAACACAATTTAAACCCGATTCGTTTTGAGTCGGGTTTTTTTGTTTATAGCTTTTTTAAAAGATTACACATTCTATAATCAGTACAAAGCAAATTGATGTTAATTTAGACCCGCATAATTTTACCTATCATGATAAAACGTTTCTGGTTAATAATTGTAATTTCTTTTTTTTCGTTACAAACCTTTTCTCAAAAAATCACAGCATTCTCTGCCGATTCGGTTAAATTTATTAAAGAACTTGATAAATATTTTCAGGATAACTCTGCTAACAAAGAAGATGCTGCCGCTTTTATAGAAAACCTGGGTAAATTTTGGAAAACACCCGCTTATAATAATTTTTATAAGGATTATGTATATTCTACCTGTAATAAAATGCTTGATAAAAAATTAAAACCTTACCCATATTTTGCAAACTATTTAATTGCTGTTGCCAATTTTATTAATTCAAAGCAAAACACTTCTATTTTTAACGAGTGGCAAGCCTTGTTAGATAAAATAATCACTAAAACTAAAAGTCCGATACCATTTGGTTCTTTTTTAGAAATGAGTGATAATGTGTTTGAAAGCGGAATGTTTTATAAAACAAATAGTTGCCAGTGGTACACAAATGGCGATTATAAATTTGATTATGATAGCATCCCTAAACTAGTTTTTAGCAATGTTACCTTATCGGGCAGTAACTCACGTAACGATTCTATAAATATAGAAAATACGAGCGGCACCTATTACCCAACATCAGGTAGGTTTTATGGTAAGGGTGGCATAGTTAGCTGGAAACGTACAGGGTTAAATGCTGATGTATATGCTGATGTAAAAAAATATAATATAGATTGTAAATCGGGGGCATATACCAGCGATTCTGCTGTGTTTCATAATTCGCAGTATTTTGATAAACCGCAGCTGGGTAAACTAAGCGATAAAATTATCAGTGAAAATGGTACACGTACTTATCCTCGTTTCGACACATATACTAAACGCTTAGAAATAAAAAGCGTAATTAAAGATATTTTTTACGATGGTGGTTTTTCTATGCGAGGCGCTCAATTTGTAGGCAGTGGTGACATAAATAATCCGGCAAAAGTTATTATTAAACGAAATAACCAACGCTTTTTACAGGTATCGGCGCGTAACTTTATTATGGCTACCGATAAAATCACTTCGGATAATGCGGAGATAAAATTTTATTTAGATAAAGATTCCATTACTCATCCCGCCTGCGATTTTAAATATTTGGCCGATCAACGTAAAGTATCCTTAGTTCGTAATGAACAGGGAATTCAAAAAACACCCTTTTCCGATTCTTATCATAAAGTGGATATGTATTTTGAAGAGCTGATTTGGAAGATAGATTCACCTAAAATAGATTTGGGCTTTTTGGCAGCAAACCTGCAAGGGCAGGCCTATTTTGAATCGCAAAGTTTTTTTACTGCCGAAAGATTTGAGGCTTTAAAAGGGGAAGTTTCGGAAGTAAATCCGGTTATAAAAATAAACCAATATTATGAGCAAAATGGCAAACAAACAACCTTTACAGCGGTAGATTTAGCCAAATATATGAAATGGTTGGCTGTTGATTTAAGACCCATTTTAATTAAGATAGCCAGTTTTGGGCTAGTTGATTATAATCCCCAAACTGATGTAATAATTTTAAAAGACAAACTATTTAATTATATAAAAGCTAATAAAAAATTAATTGATTATGATGTACTAACTTTTCACTCGGTTATGCCCGGGCAAACAAATGCATCTATTAATTTGCTCAACAATAATTTTGATATGCGCATGCATGGCGTAAAACAAATTTTGTTAAGTGATACGCAAAAGGTTTTTGTGTTCCCAAAAAACGGAGAAATTGTAGTTAAAAAAGGCCGCAGTTTTACTTTTGGCGGCATTGTTGCTTCGGGTAAATTTGAATTTCATGGAAAAGATTTTTCATACGATTATGATTTGAATAAAGTAAACTTAAAACAAGTAGATTCTTTACGTATATATGTAACAGCCTTAGAACCTGAGCCGGACGGAAGCATTCCGTTTAAACGTGTACAAACGGTTATTGAAAATATTTCGGGAGAGTTAGATGTAGATAATCCTAAAAACCACTCAGGTAGAATAAACGCACCACAATACCCAATATTTAAAAGCTTTAAAGACTCGTATGCTTTTTATGAAAGACGATCTATTCAGCGTGGTGTTTATAGCAGAGATAAATTTTTCTTTAAGCTAGACCCTTACACCATTGATAGTTTAGATAACTTTAATAACGCATCTTTAAAATTTCAAGGCGAGTTTACTTCATCGGGTATATTTCCGGTTTTCAGAGATACACTTTCTCTACAAAAAGATTATTCTTTGGGATTCATTCGTAAAACCCCTCCGGGCGGCTACCAAGTATATGGTGGTAAAGGAAAATTTGAAAACGAAATTCGTTTAAGTAATAAAGGTTTGAGAGGGGGTGGAGACATCACTTTTAGCTCTTCTTTAAGTAAAGGCAGCGATTTTGTTTTCTTTCCCGATTCTTTAAATGGTATCGCACAAACTTTTGATATAAAAGAACAAGGAACTCCGGATGAATTTCCGCAAGCACATGGAGATAAAATTTATATACATTGGGTTCCTTATAAGGATTTAATGAATGCTTTTGATACCGAAACTCCTTTTAGCTCTTACAATAAACAAGCAGAGTTTAGGGGTAGATATGATTTATCACCAAAAGAATTATATGGGCGCGGTAAAGTAGATTTTCAAAGGGCGGATTTAATTTCTCAGAAAATTTTATTTAAAGAAAAAAAGTTTTTTTCGGATACAGCCGACTTTCATTTAAAAGCATTTGATGAAGAAGGGTTTACATTTACAACTGATAACGTAAACGCCACGATTGATTTTGAAAAACGCACGGGGTTGTTTGTTACTAACGGAAAAGGATCTATAGTTCGCTTTCCTAAAAATAACTACATAAGTTATATGGATAGATTTAAATGGTTTATGGATAGCGAAACCATTCAGCTTGGAGATGACCAAAAAAAAATCGACTCAAATCAAAACACCGACTTACAACTTGATGCGCCCGAATTTATTTCTGTTCATCCACAGCAAGACTCCCTACGTTTTTATGCACCGGCAGCAAAATATAATTTACGCAAATACATTATTAATTGTATAAACGTACCCTTTATTAATGTAGCTGATATGAGCATTTTTCCGGATAGCGGTAAAGTAGTTATTCGTAAAAACGCTATAATAGATACACTTAAAAACGCTGTAATTATTGCCAACTCGGTAACTAAGTACCACACCATACGTAATGTTACCGCGTTTATAAACGGACGCAAACATTATCTTGCCCAAGGAGATTATACGTACTTAGACGAAAATGAAAAACCATATAATATACATTTTGCTAAAATACAACCCGACACATCCGGACAAACAATTTCTGAGGGTGAGATTCCGGAAAAAGATAACTTTAAATTTAACGATTACTTTAGTTATGCCGGCAAAGTATATTTAAAAGCAACTAATCAGTTTTTATATTATGACGGTGGTACTCGTATACTACATAGTTGTCGTTTAGGTAAATCGTACTTAAAGTTTGAAGGAGAAATAGATCCGAAAGACATTTTAATTCCTATACCAAAAGACCCTAAAGATATGAATGGTGTCTCAGTAGCTTGTGGCATTATTTATTCACCTGATACAAACATGGTGTACTCCGCATTTTTATCTCCACGTACTATAAGTAAAACCGATAAAGATATTTTAGTTGCCGATGGTTTTTTAGGTTTTGATAAAGAAGCAAAAGAGTACCAAATTTCATCTAAAGAAAAGTTAATAGAGAATTCTTTACCCGGAAATTATTTGAGTTTAGGTACAACCAATTGCTTGGTATATGGCGAAGGAAAGTTTGATATAGGTGCCGATTTTGGACAAGTAAAACTTACTGCGGCCGGAAACGGAACTCACAATACAATTAACGATAGTGCACAATTTGATTTGTTAATGAATGTTGAGTTTTTCTTTGATAAAAGCGCTATGAAAAAGATGGCTGCTGATTTTGAAACATTTAGCACTATGTTAACTCCGGTTGATTTCGGAAGAAAAACATTTGAAAAAGGGATAGTTGAGATATTGGGGAAAGAACGTGGAGATAAAGCCTTGTCGGAGTTAAACCTGTACGGTAATTATAAAAAATTTCCGGATGAATTAGAAAAATCTATTTTCTTGGGGAATGTGCAAATGACATATAACAAAAAAACAAAATCATTTATATCTAACGGAACGATAGGTGTTGGCAACTTGTTTAAGAATGAAATTTATAGGGAAGTGCCAGGCTTTATTCAAATTAAAAAACAAAAGGCTGGCGATATGCTAGATATGTATTTTGAGCTAGACGGCAGTAACTGGTACTATTTTAATTACTTTAAAGGAGTAATGAGTGTAGTGTCGAGCAACCAGGCTTTTAATACAGAGGTAAAAGATGTAAAAGAAAAAAAACAAAAAGTAGATAAAGGCCCGTCTTATCAGTTTAACACCTGTAGCCCAACTAAAAAAGACCAATTCGTTAAAAAAATAAAACAATTAACCGGACAAAAAGATGAAGACTAAAAATGACGAGTATAAATTTTAAAAATAAAATAACTCGGTTTTTTGTTTTGGCTTTTGTACTTTATTTAAGCTGGTATCTGATATACGAGCTGTTTATTAAACCTAATACATTAATAGATGAGAAACTAATTAGTTTAATTATTACTAACGCAACTTTTATATTAAAACTTTTTGGCCTTACTGTATACCAAAAGTTAGAAGACAAAAACATGCAGCTTATTGGCATTGATGGTGCTCACCCAATTTGGATTGGCAGCCCATGTAATGCACTAACCTTGTTTATGTTTTTTACCTTGTTTGTAATTGCTTTTCCGGGAAGTGTAAAAAAGAAATTATGGTTTATCCCAGTAGGCATTGTTATTATACATTTTGCGAATGTGTTACGCATTATTGCTTTAGCCGGAATTAATTATGTTGCGCCACAGTATATAGAGTTTAATCACACTTATACTTTTACATTATTTGTTTATGGCGTTATTTTTTTATTGTGGATGTGGTGGGTAAAAATAGCTTTAAAAGGAAATAAAATACATGAACAGAAAAATTAAAATATTTCTGTTCATATTGTTGTTAATGGCTTTAGGTTTTTTTCGGGAGAATCTTTTTGTAAATATTAACGATGTGTTGTATGGTAAGCTGTATAACGAACCCAACCCAATTATTTGGTACCTTTCCTTTTTAAGTAACGTATCCTATAATACAGTTTATATTGCTAAATGGTTTATTACGCCATTTTTCGCCTTTTTATTTTGGTTTGTACAAATGAAGCTTTTGCTTGTCCTTTTTAATGAAAAAAAGACCACCAAGTGGCTAAGTGTACTGTATCTTTCCTTATTTTTACTGGCAGGAATTTTTTTTATGGCAGGCTGGGCTTTAGGAGACATATATGCAGGCTATACATTTAGCCGTTTATTTATGGGTTTATTACAATCTCCGGTGGCATGTATGATTTTAATTCCGACAGCGTATCTTTACAAGCAAACTAATATCAATCAACAATAAATAGCACATGAAAAAAGATTCGAAAATTTTTTCTTTAATTAAAAAAGAACAAGACCGTCAAACACGTGGTATAGAATTAATCGCGTCTGAAAACTATGTAAGCAATGATGTTATGAAAGCGATGGGCTCAGTGCTTACAAACAAATATGCCGAAGGCTTGCCTCATAAACGTTATTACGGTGGTTGCGAAGTGGTTGATGAAATTGAACAAATTGCAATTGATAGGGCAAAAGAATTATTTGGTGCTGTTTGGGCAAACGTGCAGCCACACTCAGGGGCGCAAGCTAATGCAGCGGTTATGCTAGGTTGTTTAAAACCGGGCGATACTATTTTAGGCTTTAACCTATCGCATGGTGGACATTTAACACATGGTTCTCCGGTAAATTTTAGCGGTAAATTATACCGCGCTACTTTTTACGGAGTAGATGAAAAAACCGGACAAATAAATTATGATGTAGTTAGACAAACAGCACTTGCTGAAAAACCAAAAATGATTATTTGTGGCGCATCGGCTTATAGTCGTGATTGGGATTATGTTACGTTACGTAAAATTGCCGATGAAGTTGGCGCTTTATTGTTAGCTGATATTTCTCATCCATCGGGCTTAATTGCACGTGGTTTATTAAACGACCCGTTACCACATTGCCATATTGTTACAACAACAACACATAAAACATTGCGTGGCCCAAGAGGTGGTATGATTATGATTGGAAAAGATTTTCCAAACCCATGGGGAGAAAAAACCCCTAAAGGAGAATTGAAAATGATGAGCGCTATTTTAGATTCGGCTGTATTTCCTGGTACACAAGGTGGTCCATTAGAACATGTTATTGCTTCAAAAGCAATTGCTTATGGCGAAGCTTTAACCGATGAGTACATGCACTATTGTGTGCAGGTTGTAAAAAACGCACAAGCTATGGCAAAAACATTTGTTGATTTGGGATATAAAATTGTTTCGGGTGGAACAGATAACCATTGTATGCTAATTGATTTGCGTAGCAAAAACCTTACCGGTAAAGATGCTGAAAATGCTTTAGGCTTGGCAGATATAACCGTTAATAAAAACATGGTTCCGTTTGATGATAAATCTCCGTTTGTTACATCGGGTATCCGCATTGGCTCTCCGGCAATTACATCTCGTGGGTTAAAAGAAAAAGATTGTATAAAAGTTGTTCAGTTGGTTGACCATGTTTTAAAAAACAAAGATAATCCAAAAGAACTAGCTAAAACAAAAGCAAAAATAAATACGATGATGAGCAAATATCCTTTATTTGCCGATTAATTTTTAATGAAACAAAAACTATTTAAATATTTTTTACCCGCAGCTATGGTTGCGGGTTTTTTATGTTTCTTTTTTTATGATGCGCTGCATTATATAGCAAATTTAGATGATAGTTTTAATGACGAATATGTCAGCAAAATGGGCGCCATTGATGCTGCTAAACTTTTTTTCTCAAACATAAATGGGCGTTGGTTTAGTCATATTGTTACTGCTATTGGGTTTCATTTTTTAAAGAGTAATTATACGTACTATGCTTTTTATGTTACAGGCATGATGTTATTGTTTGTTATAGCTATAAGTGTGCTACATAAAATTTATTCTAAAACATTTCTTAGTGAAGAGGTTTCATTTTTAAAATCTATTTTGTTTGCTTTTGTTTTTACAGCTACTTTATATTTTTTATTATTTGTTGGCAGACAAGAAATTTGGGAATGGGTGAGTTC